>OGMF01000335.1_pt1 | contig 55761 bp, 57 predicted proteins | sample 1572921 | NCBI WGS metagenome assembly OGMF01 (sample SAMEA2581919, study PRJEB24529) | metagenome | biome: Human gut stool | place: China | collected 2011 | reverse complement strand
CCACCGCTTCTTTTTTATTGACAATTGTCACAATTATTACTTTGTCTTTCCAACATAGAATGAAGCATTAATGTTAGCGTTCAAAACTGTTTTACCAACTTCAATTGGTGCTGATTCATCAGCAGAAGCATCAGTACCTGCGGCCATCAATCTAGAGTTAGATTTCATCGCATAGTTTACATAAGGTCTAACAGTTGAGTCTGAACAATTTGTAGACATCATTTTTAATGCGATTGTTTGCATACCTAGTGGTTTTAATGCAGAATTTGCACGTTTGTTAGCTTTCTTTGCCAATTCTGCTAAAAGAGCATTACATTCATTTTCGTATTCAGTAGCTTTGAAAGTTAAATTTGCAACTTCTGTAATACCTTTTGTTGAAGCAATGTTGATAAATTTAGCAACTGATGCTGTATCTTTTACAAACACAATAACTGAATTTGTTACGGTGTAACCTTTTAGAGTTCTTTTGCCTTTTGAGCTATATTCGTAATTTGGTCTTACGCTGTAATTAGAGGTTTTGATATAATCTCCACGACCTGTATTAATAGCTGATTTTAAAGCATTGTATAGATTTTCAGAGTTTTCTTTGTTTTCTTTTACAGCAACTTGTGAATCTTGGTTTGTTGTTTCAACTGTAAAACTCATTTGAAAAGCGTTTGGCGAAATTTCTTTTGTTCCAGATAAATTGATATCAATAGTGCCATCACTAACAGCACCAGCAAACGCTGCGCCAAAAATTATAACGCAAATTGATAATGTTGTGATAATTAATTTTTTCATTGTAATTTCCTTTCTTTTTAGTGCATTGTACCAGAAAGAAAGATGTTTTACAATATACATAATACTATATCACGCTAAATTTGTTTCAGGGTTTTAAGTTTTTTGTTCGTGCCTCTGCTCGGACTAATCTTTAGTCAATTTATGGCGAGATTGCATAACAATCACAACTTTTTGGTTGCTGAACATATAAATTGCGAATGCGATAATGCCCCATAACAATAAACCTTGTAAGAAGTTAATTGTTGGTAATGCAATCATTGGTGCTAAAACATTCCATAAGTTCATAGCTAAATAAGCTGGGAATGCAATAAAACCTGTTGCTAAGCATACCAAAATAAATAAGAATAATAATAATCCGCGAAATCCGTTCACGTCAATTATTCTAAAGTGCTTGTTCATCTCTAATCCTTCTTTTGTTGCCACCCTCGACAACTGCGAAGGTAGTATCTATTCACCTGTATTTAACATTTCGAGGAATTCTTCTTCGCTCAAAATTGTAATTCCTAACTCTTGAGCTTTTGTTAGTTTTGAACCTGCATTTTCACCTACAACAACGTAATCTGTTTTTTTAGTTACTGAAGACGAGGTTTTCCCACCAAGTTGTTTAATTTTATCACTTGCCTCAGTTCTTCCCATTGTTGAAAGTGTGCCTGTCAAAACAAATGTTTTTGAATTCAACACAGTTGATTGTACTACCACTTTATGGGTTGGTAATACCCCCAAATGGTTGAGATTTTCTAACATGTCGATATTATACTGTTGGCTAAAGAAATCTTTGATACTGTTGGCAATTTTGTCACCAATACCGTCAATTTGCGCAATTTCTTCCACATTTGCACTTCTTAAAGCCTCTAATGATTGAAAATGATTAGCTAAAAGGTCTGCTGTTTCTTTTCCAACATGTCTGATTGAAAGTGCTGTAATAAATTTTGCTAAAGGTCTTTCTTTACTGTTTTGAATTGATGTATACATATTGTATGCAGATTTTTCTTTAACTAAATCTAATAACATAAAATCTTGTTGAGATAGTTTGTATAAATCTGCCGGATTTTTAACCATATTTTTTGAATATAATTGGTCAATGACGTTAGGACCAATAAAATCAATGTCCATAGCTTCTTTTGAAACCCAGTATTCAATTCTAGATTTTGCTTGAGCAGGACAGCCAAAAGTATTTGGACAGTATAAATTCACTTCACCTTCAGGAACTACAAGTGGTGTACCGCAAGAAGGGCAAACTTTAGGGGCTTCGTAAATTGGTAAACTATCGTGTTCAGATGTGTCAACATGCTTGATTACTTTTGGAATAATTTCTGCTGCTTTTTTGATTAAAACAGTGTCACCTACTCTAACATCTAATCTTTTAATTTCGTCAAAGTTATGCAAACTTGCTCTTGAAACCGTAGAACCAGCTAATAAAACAGGCTCTAGAATTGCAACTGGAGTTATAGCGCCAGTTTTACCAACATTAGAAGTTTCTATTGCAAGAAGTTTGGTATTAACTTCTTCTGGTGGAAATTTAAACGCTGTTGCCCATTTTGGCGCACGAGCGGTAAAACCTAGTTCGTTTTGGCAAGCGAAACTATCCACTTTGATTACAATACCGTCTGTTGCGTAATCTAAGTCAAACCGTTTTTGCTCCCATTCCTTGATGAAGTCAATTGCACCTTCAATGTCAGAAACCTTTCTGATGTTTGGATTAACCTTAAACCCTAAATCTTTTAACATCATAAGACTTTCATAATGTGTTTTTGGTGCGTTTTCAACGCCGTCTAAAATTGGTGTGTAAACAAAAATTGAAAGGTCACGTTTTGCAGTAATTTCTGGGTCAAGTTGTCTTATAGAGCCACTTGCAGCATTACGAGGGTTTGCAAAAATCTTTTCTCCTTTCATTAAATTTTCTTCATTTAGTTTTTCAAAAGAAGTTTTTGGCATATATATTTCGCCACGAACCTCTAAATCATAATCCTTAAAAATCTTTAGTGGAATGGCTTTTACTGTTTTTAAATTTTCAGTAATATTTTCGCCGTAAATACCATTTCCACGAGTTACACCTTGAACGAATAACCCCTTTTTGTAAGTTAAAGCGATAGCAAGTCCGTCGATTTTAAGTTCGCAAACCAAATCCACTTGCCCACATTCTTTTTTTACTCTTTCGTACCATTGGCGAAGTTCTTCGTAATTGTTTGTATTATCAAGACTGTAAAGTCTGTATTTGTGCTTAACTTCTTCAAAAGTTGATTGAATTTTGTTGCCGACACGTTGAGTAGGGCTGTCTGGAGTTATGAAAAGAGGGTGTTCAGCTTCTAACTTTTTCAATTCTCTAAAAAGTTCATCATATTCAAAGTCAGATAAAGTTGGGTTGTCTTCAACGTAATAAAGATAATTAGCCCTGTTTATGGTATCTCTCAAATATTTTAGTCTGTTTTCTAAATCTGACATCATTAACCTCTTTTAGAAAAAATTTTAGCACAAAAACGGAATAGAGGCACGACGAAAAGATGCATAGAAGTCGTATGAACTCTTTATTTCTGAATATTGACAATTATAATGGTCGATAGGAATGTTTATAAAATATTATTTAAAAATATTTAAGTATAAAACAAAAACTAGCGTTATCGATTGCCGTCATTACGCTAGTTTTATTTTCATAAAACAACGTGGTGAAAAAAGTTAGCTAATAACTAATTGCCACTTGCTATATTTTCATTATAACTTATTTTTCAAATATTTCAACCCTTTAAATTTTTAAGTTATGAAAGCTGTCAGAAACTTTTGTTAAAGAGACCCTGAAATAAATTCAGGGTGACATAGAAACTAATATTTAACATAATGTCATTCTGAACTTGTTTCAGAATCTCATAAGTATTCTAATAAGATGTTAAACAAAAACCATTTTTCAAATATTGATCCAATGGTCTATATGAAAATACGAAAATCAATCAAAGGGTTGATGTCAACTCTAATATATATAGTGTAAATTAGATGTGTGAAATAAAAGAAAAAAGTGTAGTGTGCACTTTTTGTGGTGGAGAAATAGGTAAGTGGTAGCAAGTCTACAAATGACATTACAACGTATAAATGCGATTGAAAGACAATTCGCATCACTTTCGCAACAAACAATGCTTACTGTTGATGCGCCAAAGACTGATGCAGATTTTCAAAAGATTTTAGACAAAAAAGTTGAAGATGTTAAATCTGGACACACTAAAGGCGAAAGAGTTCCAAACTCTGAAATTGACAACTTGATTGAACAATATTCAGCAAAAAACGGTTTGGACAAGGATTTCGTAAAATCAGTTGTTAGACACGAATCTGGCTTTAATGTAAACGCAACTTCAAAATGCGGTGCAATGGGCTTAATGCAATTAATGCCAGCAACAGCACAAGGCTTGGGTGTTACAAACGCTTACGATGCAGAACAAAACATTGCAGGTGGTACAAAATACTTAAAAGGTTTGATGGACAGATTTGATAACAACAAGGAGCTAGCACTTGCAGCATACAACGCAGGTCCTAACGCTGTAAAGAAATATGGCGGAGTTCCTCCATACAAAGAAACTCAAAATTATGTAAAAAACATAATGAAAACTTACGATAACTATAAGGGAGGAAGCAATTAATGTTAGTTAGAAGTTTTGAATCAGCTTCAAAAGGTATGATTGCTTTAACCGAACAGTTAGATAATACAGCAATGAACCTTTCAAATGTTAATACTGCTGGTTATAAGAAAACAGAATTAACATTTAAAAATATATATGACGCAAAAGTTGTAGAAAACTCAGGAACTTTACTTTGTGGAAACACAAGAAATATAGGAACCTTGAGTATGGGTTCAGAAACAAACAGAGTGCATTATGATTTTTCACAAGGTGCTTTGCAAAGAACAGACAACCCAATGGATTTAGCGATAGAAGGCGATGGCTTCTTCAAAATCCAATCTCCAACAGGAGATATGAGTTACACAAGAGACGGACAATTTTTTATTGATAACTCATCATTCTTAAAAACAAAAGAAGGCGATTATGTTCTAGACCAAGAAGATAGACGAATTCAAATCAACTTTAGAGAATTAGGTTTCAATGATATAACTAAAATTACGGTAAGTGAAAGAGGTAATCTTGAAATCAATGACAAGGACAAAAAGGTTCTACTTCAAACTCTCGGAATATACGACTTTCAAGACAAGGAATTGGGGTTATTTAACATAGGTGGTTCAAAGTTTATATCAAGAGATAACGACAACAATCCACCGCTAAGAGCAGAAAAGTTCTCCGTACAACAAGGAATGTTGGAAATGTCAAACTCAAACGTAATTAAAGAAATGATTAACACAATCAATACAACAAGAAATTATGAATCACTTCAAAAACACGTTAAGACAAGCGGACAAATGTTATCACAAGCAATCAACGTAGGCAGATTGAAAGCATAACAAAATAAATTAAAAAAGAAAAATAATTAGGAAAAGGAATAAACAAAAATGTTAAGATCTTTAACAACAGCAGCAACAGGCATGATAGCTCAACAAAATTACTTAGATGTAATTGCGAATAACGTAGCTAACGTAAACACAACTGGCTTTAAAAAAGTTCGTTTAGAGTTTCAAGACTTGTTAAGCCAAGCCGCAAGACAACCAGGTGCAATGTTAAATCAAGGTACATATCAACCAGTTGGTATTGAAATCGGCTTAGGTGTAAAAACAGCTGCAACAACAAGAATCTTCACAAAAGGTATTGCAGTAAATACTGACAGAAACCTAGATGTAATGATTGAGGGTGAAGGTTTCTTCCAAGTAATGAAGGAAGACGGTACATTGGCTTATACAAGAGATGGTTGTTTCCAAATTGACGCTTTGGGTCAGCTTTGTACAAATGACGGTTTGTTGGTACAACCTGCAATGACATTCCCAGCTGATACAAAAGAAATTACAATTTCTCAAGACGGTAATGTAACTGTTCTTACAGGTAACAATACAGCAGCAAATCAAATTGGTCAATTCCAATTAGTAAGATTTCAAAACCCAGCAGGTTTGTTATCAATCGGTCACAACTTATACCAAGAAACTTCAGCATCAGGTAACGCCGTTCAAGGTACTCCAGGACAAAATGGTATGGGATTATTGGAACAAGGCTTCTTAGAAGGTTCAAATGTTCAAATCGTAGACGAACTTATCGGATTGATTAAAGCAGAAAGAGCCTTTGAATCTAACTCAAAGATTATTAAATCTTCAAGCGACATTTTACAAATGACAAACAATTTAACATAGGATAATTAAATTGAAAAAACTTCTTTTAACAACATTAATAGCTCTAATGACAACAGCAAACCTTGCGTGTGCTGCCACTCTTAGCGACTCTTATGTAAGAGAAGAAATTAAAAAACAAATTATCCAACAAAACAAAAGATACACAGATGCAGACTTGGAAGTAATAATTGCGAATATGCCATTTTCAACAATGTATGTACCTGATGGAAAATTAAAATTTGTTGTAACTTCAAATTTCGATAAATTTGCACCGAGAGATATAAAAAAAGTATTTATCTACTCAAACGGAAAACTTGCAAAAGAATTCATCGTATCAGTTAGAACCTTAGCTTACAAAGATGTACTTTGTGCAAGAAATCAAATCGAAAGAGATTCACTTTTAACAAGTGCGAATGTCGGACCGAGAAGAATGGAGGTTTCACTTCAACTAGATAATATCTTAACTCCAGATATGTTGAACAAAAAACAAATGGTAAGTAAGAAATGGTTCAGAGAAGGTGAAATAATAGACAGAAGGTTCGTAAAGATAAAGCCCGATGTAGAAAGAAATTCAGATGTACAAGCCTATTTCAATAGTAACGGAGTTCTGATAAGGATAAACGGAAAATCCATGGGCGAGGGAATGATTGGAGATTACGTAAATATCCAAAATCAAACATACAAAAGGACTTATCGAGGCAGAGTAATCGGCGAAAACAAAGTTTTAATTAATATATAAAAAAATAAAATGGGGAAATAAAGGAAATGGTAAGAAAGTTATTAATAGCAATAATCGCAATCGTAGCAACAATGAGTTTGTACAACAACGCACAAGCAGAATCGTTATTTGCATTAAGCACCTCTCAAAACTATAACGCATCACCAAAATCGTTATTTGCAGGTGTAAGAGCAATGGGCATTGGTGATTTAATTTCTATCAAGATTGAAGAAAGTCTACGTACAACAGATACAATGGCTTATAATTCAGACAAATCTTCAAACACAGTAGATAACTTTACAACATACATTAAAAATTGGCTTCCATTCTACAAAATTGACCCAGCAAATAACTTCGGCGGTCAAAATACAGTAGAAAACTCAGCTGCAACAACAAGAAACTTAGTTTTTGGTGATACAATTTCAACTCAAGTAGTTCAAATGTTATCAAACGGAAATATGATGGTACAAGGTAAAAAGACTTTAGTAAATAATAATGAAAGAGTTGATTTAATTGTAACAGGCGTTGTAGACCCAAGATGGATAGACCAAAACGGTCAAATTTCTTCAACAAAAGTAGCTAATTTACAATTTGCACTTTCTGGCAGAGGTTCATTATCAAGAGGTCAAAACGAAGGCGTAATCAATAGAGTAATCAAATACTTATTCTAATATTAGGGACAAAGGGAAAATGAAAAAATTAATTGCAACAATAGTATTTATAATGATGACAATGATAGTGCCAATGCAAGCGCAAGCTGCAACAGTAAAAATCGGCGACATCACACATGTAAAAGGTGTTAGAAACAACCAAATCGTAGGTTACGGTATTGTTGTAGGCTTACCTGGTACAGGTGACAATTCTCGTTCAACTCAGTTGACAAACAAATTACTATTGATGAACTTGGGTACAATTATTGAGCAAGAAAACTATATTCAAAAAGGTTCTTCAGCAGCGGTAATTGTTACAGCAACAGTTCCACCATTTGCAAAAAATGGCGATCAAATTGATGTTACAGTATCAACACTAGCAGATGCTAAGAGTTTAGAAGGCGGTGTTTTGGTTCAAACAATCTTGAAAGCACCAAACGGCGAAGCAGTTGCAGTAGCACAAGGTCCAATTTCAGTAGGTGGTGTAAACGCAAGAAGTGGTGGTAGCATGACAAGAACGGCAATCACTTCAACAGGTCGTATACCAGGTGGTGCGATTATGGAACGTGATATTGATACAGAAATCGGAGATGCAAGTTCTGTAACTTTATCTCTAGACCATTCAGATTACACAATGGTTTCAAGAGTTGCTCAAGCAATTTCACAAGTTGCACCGGCAAAAGCCATTGACGGAAGTTCAGTTCAAGTAACTATTCCATCAAGATTTTTAAACGATAGAGTTACATTTTTGTCAATATTAGAAAACTTGCAAGTAAGTCCAACAGCTGAAAGAGCTAAGGTTGTGGTAAACGAAAGAACAGGAACTGTCGTAATTGGCTCTCAAGTAAAATTATTACCAGCAGCGGTGGCACATGGCAATATTACAGTAACAGTTTCAACAACAAACGATGTATCTCAACCAAATTCATTTGCGCAAGGTTCAACAGTAGGCTTTTCAAATTCAACAATTGGTGTTGACAAGGGTGCAGGCAGTGTGGTTAAGATGAACGGTAACAGCAACTTGAACGACTTAGTAAATGCTTTAAATTCAATCGGTGTTACTCCTGTTGATATAATCAGTATTCTTCAAGCCTTGAAGAAAGCAGGAAGTTTGCAAGCTGATTTACAGGTAATTTAGAAATAAAAAGGGTGGGTAAAATAAAATGGATAATTCAATAAACGCAATTTCAACAAATGTTTTAAATAATACAGGGCTTATCAACAATGACCAATATAATTTGAATAATATCAAAGGCGCAGGCAATCAGAAGGCTCAATTAAAAAAGGTTGGTGAAGAATTTGAAACAATGTTTCTTACAAAAATGATGCAAACCATGGACAAAACAGTCGACAGAGAAGGCGGATTGCTAGGAGAAGAATCAAGATACGTAGATACTTTCAAAAATCATGTTTACCAAGAGGTAAGTAGGCAACTAACAAAGAGTCCACACACATCAATCGGCATAGCAAGCCAAATTTACAAACAAATGGAAAGATACGTACAAGATTAATTAGAAGAAAAGGGATAAAAAGATATGTTAAACGGAATTTCATCAGGAGCATCAAACCAAGTACACGCATTTACAGCAGCAAATGCCTTCAGAGTAGCTCAACAAGCATTAGAACAAGGTCAAAAACAACAACAAGACAACACTCCAAGCGGTGTAGACTTAAAAGATAACGATGTAATCTTAAGACATCAAAATATTAACGAAATCAAGGATATAGCAAAAAGCGTAGGCGAAACAAACCTTTCAGATGAAGATATTAAATACGGTTTAACTTATGGCAGAAGCGTAATTGCAGATTTCTCAGTTTAATAGACAAGAGGAAATAAGAGAATGAATGAACAATTTTATGAAACAGTATCTCAAATGCTAGATAATACAATTTCTGTGTATGAAGAACTGTTGGAATTATATAAAGAAAAGAAGAAAGTTTTGCTAACTCCTAAAAATAATGAGTTGCTAAGAATAGTAGATGAAAAAATTTTGGCGCAAGTTAATACAGTAAAAAAAGTAAATGCAAAACGAGAAGAATTTTGTAACGAAAACGAAATTTCTTCAACAAAAATAAGTACGTTAATTGAGCTAGCACAAAAGGAATGTCCACAATTTGAGAAAAAATTATCAGAACAAAAGGTTAAGATAAATGAAGTTGCAGAGGAAATGGCGTTAGTAGAAAAGACAAATGTGGAATTAATAAAGCATGGTCTAGTAATGTCAGACAAATTATTAGATATCATAATAAGTGCAGCAACGCCGCAAACGGATAATTACGACATGCACGGAAAAAATGTAGACACAAGTGAACTAAGCATAAGTTCCATAGTGGAAGACGCTTAAAAAGGAGTTTTAAGATGACCATTAACAAAGCTATGAATATTGCCCTAACAGGGCTTAACGCACACCAAGCCGCATTGAATGTGGTTTCTCACAATATTGCGAACATAAATACTGAAGGCTATCGTCGTCAGCAAGTTCATTTTGCTGAAATGAGAACCCCTTTATATGACAACTCTGTAAGTGGTCAAATAGCCTCTCTTGCAGGGGTTAAAATTGACGGCATTAAAACAGCGTCAAACGATTATTTGAATGATTATTTTAGAAAACAAAATGCTTTGTATGAAGGCTTGCAAACAGGTGCAGATATTGCCGCAGGTGTTGCAGGTTTGCTTGATGAATTGCAAGATTCAGCTTTGGGTGATTCTTTGAACGCTTTTTATGAAGCTGCAAACTCTTTATATCAAAACCCAACAGATTATAGTATGAGAGTTAATTTTGTTGCAAAAGCAAAAGCCGTAGCAAACAAATTTAACGCTCTTGATACTTCGTTGAAAAATTATGCAACAAGTGTAATTGGTGACGGTTCAGACGGTTCAGCACAAGCTTCACAAGTTGGAACAGATGTTAGCAAATTAAACTCTCAATTGGAAAAATTAGCTAATATCAACTTGCAATTGTCAAGAACTCCAGATGATACAAACTTGCAATCTCAACGTGACCAAGTTTTATCAGAAATTTCAAGCCTAGCTAATGTTGATGTAAAAATTACAGAAACAGGAACTGCAAATGTTTCAATCGGTAATGCAGAACTTGTAAGCGGTGTAAAAGTTGTTGGAAAATTAGAATACTCAACGGTTACAGATGCAAACGGTAGTATTAACCCAAGAATTCAAGCTATTGATGTTGAAACAAAACGAGTAAAAGATGTTACAAAAGACTTTACAGGCGGTTCAATTGGCGGTGTTATTTCAGGTTTAGAAACCTTGACAACTGCACAATCAGACTTGAATAGATTAGCAAAAGCCTTTGCTGACCAAATGAACGGTATTCAACAATACGTTAACGGTAATGAACAGGCATGCTACTACGATAGACAAAATGATGTATTGGTTAAAAATCCACCAGCCTTGTTTGAGGGTACAACCGCAGGCGATATCAAAATTAATAACGATGTTTATAACAACCCTGACTTAGTTGCAGCTGCAAGACTTGATACCTCTGCAGTTAATTGGGAAAAAGCTGTTGGTAATGGCGATAACGCTTTATTCTTCTTTAACGCAAAGAGTGCAAAATTAACTGATTTAGACGGCTTGTCAATGCAAGATTTCTTAATCGCAATGGGTACAAAAGCAGCATTATCAGCTGATGATTTACAAAAACAAGCTGATGCGCAAGGCTCAATCGTAGACAGTATTAATAATCAAATACTTTCAGAAACAGGGGTTAACCTTGATGAAGAATTGTCAAACATGATTATTTATCAACAAGGTTATAACGCAAGCGCAAGAATGTTTTCAACTTGCGTTGAGGTGTTTGATACCCTCGTAAATCTGGGTAAATAACCCAAACAAAAGCAAACAAACGGATTTGTAAGCATTAAATAGTGAGGATTACATTATGGCAATTGGAAGAGTTTCAACATATCAATTTAATACATCATTTGCAAAGCAAGTACACAATACTCAATCAAAATTTAATAAACTTTCTCAACAAATTACATCAGGTAAAAGGGTTACATCTGTGACTGATGATGCTGTTGCTGCAAAGGGAATTATTAAGGCAAATGCGCAACTTGCAGATATTGAAACTTATATGAAAAACTTGCAATTAGCGGATAATGAGCTAACTCAAACGGACAATACTTTAGGTGCTATTAATGAAAAATTGCAAGATGCTTACGATTTGGCTATGACAGTTGCAAACGGTACAAGTGGTGAAGAACAAATGAATGCCTATCGCCAACAATTAGACGCAATTATCAATAATATAACAAGAATGGCTAATACACAATATGATGGCAAATACATATTTGCAGGTACAAATACAACAACAGAACCTTATTCGTTGGTGGAAACAGATGATGCTACAGCCGATAATGCAGGTTTAGTTTATGCTGGTAATGACGGCGGAAGATATACCCTTGTAGGTCAAGCTAAAAACGAGTTACCAGACGTTATAAGTGACGAAAAGAAAGAGCAAATTAACTTTATAGGCAAAGAAGTTTTTGGACAAGTTAAATTTACAACAGACGCAAACGGAAAAGTTACAATAGATGATAAAAATAGCTCTGGTGCATTTAAAGCGTTGTACGAATTAAAAGCCGTATTACAAAACGATCCTGTAGATGAAGATGCCGTTAGGGCAACTTTGGATAGCTTAGATGAAAGCATGTCACAAGTTTCAGCAGCAAGGACAAAAACAGGTGCATTGGGTAAAGAATTTGAAGATATTCAAAATACTTACACAAATGATACAATTAGTTTGAAACAATTACGTTCAGATTTAGAAGATACAGACTTGCCAAGCGCTGTTTCTGATTGGTATTCAACATATCAATCACTTCAAGCATCATATCAAATGTTTTCACAAACAATGGACGTATCATTGTTGAACTATATTTAATAAGTCTTATATAAAAAAAAGAAACTTGGTTAACCAAGTTTCTTTTTTTATTAAGCGAAAGTTTTGAAAGAATCTTCAGAGTTCTTTTTGATTACAGAAGAAACAGATTCTAATTCAGTAGTAATAGCGCTTTGTTCTGTATCTAATTGTTTCAATCTCAATTCTAATTTCTTATCTTGAGCTTGGATAACAGAAGTTTGAGCGTTAATTTCTTCTAATTGTTGTTGGTACAAATAAGTTTCATAAGTATATTGGTTGTAAGCATCTTCGTAAGCAGCTTCATCTGTTGATGAGTTTGTTGTAACAGCTAATGCTTGACCGTTTACTGTTAATGATTGAATTCTGCTGTTGCCATCTCTTGATACTACAACATTTGAATATTTACCTTGGTTATATGTTGTGATATCTGCATATCTGTAACCGTTTGTTGCTTTAGAACCTTGATCTGCTTTTGAAGCAGCTTCTAATTCATCTTTAGTAAAGTATACATAATTTGGAGCTGCGTTAGAGCCTGTGTTCATGTAGTATAAAGCAGAGTTGTCAGTTTTAGTAGAACCAGCTTCTTTTTGAGCTGCTTGAATACCAACTCTGATTTTAGCTTCTTCATCTTTTAAAGAATTGTTAGAAGAAACAGTTTGAATTAATCTAGCGCCTGATTTGTAAGTACCATCAGCATTTTTTTCGATAGCATATAAACCAGTTGCAGCGATTTTGTTTTCAGTTTGAGAATAAGTATAAACTACAGTAGCGTTGTTAGCTTGACCTGTAACTTGAGAAACGTTAGCTTTGTAACCATCTAAAGTAGTGAAAGCGTAGTTAATAGTTCTGAAAGAATCAGTTGAAGGAGGAGTAGGAACAGATAAAGTCAACATTTGGTTGTAATAGCTAGCAGATTGGTTAGCTAAAGTAGTTCTTTGTTGGTTAATTTGTTGACCTTCATATTCAATGTTAGTTTTTCTAGCTGTTAAATTTAAAAATCTTGCTTGTGATGCTGCTAAACCCATAACGACACACTTTCCTTATTAACTATTGTAATTTCATTTCCCTATACCTTTTAATTCGGCACGAAACCATGTAAACTTAAGCATTTCAGCGTAATTCGTTACATTTGTTTACATTAAAAATAAATTCAAAGTGACATTAGATTGAATGTATCGAAGGATAATTTATGGACTTTTAATATTGTTTTATGTAGAATATTTGTAAAATGAAAAGGATTTAATTTTATGACTAGAAAACAAGAATCACAAGAATATCAAAGCTATAAAAGATATAAAAAAAGTAAAGATGTTACAGCGCAAAATATTTTAACAGTATTTACAACTACATTTTTAATTATGTTAGTTTTCTTTATTGGTGCAGCACGTAGAATTACTCCAAACGTAGATGTTTCAATTGGTGAAGATTCAACAGTAGATGCAAAAGAATCTGGATTAGGCGTAAAAGGCTTTATTGATAATAGATTAAGAGCTATTCAATCAGAAGATACAAATATTATGGCTAAAAAAGTTGAAGAAGCTAGAAACAAGTTTGAAGAAGATGATGAAGATGAATATTTTGATAAAACTTTAGAAGAAAAAGTAAAAATTCCTGTAAAAAAGGTTAAACAAGAAGTAAAACAAGTAACTCAAGAAGTTCAACAAACACATGAGCACAAAACAGTTACAACAACTCCACCAAAACCTGTTGAAATTCCAACAGCTTACAATCCTGTAATCAAGGTTGTTGTAGGTAGTTATTCATCAATAGACCAAGCAAAAGTTGCTCAATCAATTTTGCAAGAGGCTGGTTTGGGTGTAACTCCTTTTGTAAAAAATATTCAAGGAACATACACGCTTCAAGTGGGTTCATTCTCATCAGAGGCAAAAGCTCAGTCGCTTGCTAATGAACTTTTAAAACACAATTACCCAGCAAGAATAATTAAATAAATCGAGGTGCAAAATGTTTAATATTGTGACTATTGGTAGTGCTACAATTGATGTTTTCGTAAAGTGTGACGAAGCAAATATTGTATCAGTTAGTTCGACTGACAAAAAATCAGAATTTATGAGTTATAGATATGGCTCAAAAATAGATATTACTGATTTTGATACAAAAGTTGGCGGTGGTGGTGTAAATACTGCCATAAACTTTGCTAACTTGGGTTATAACACATCTGCAATTTTCAAATGTGGTGAAGATTTTTATGCACACGGAATAATGAATTATTTGAAAGACAAAAACTTAGATTTGTCGCATATTGTTCAAACATCAAAAACTTCAACAGGCTTTTCTGTAATCTTGGTAAGTTTTCAAGGTGATAGAACTGTTTTAGCTCATCGTGGCGGTAATGGCGAAATTAAAAAAGAAGATATTGATTTTGACGCAATTAAACAGGCAAAATTCTTGTATTTAGCACCATTGAACGGCAAGTCTACAAAGATTTTAGAACCTATCGTAAAATTCGCACACGAAAATGATGTAAAAATCTGTGTAAATGCTGGATCTTCAAGCCTTAAAAAAGGTTTTGACTATATGAAGCATATTTTGGAAAACGCTCACATTGTTGTTATGAACAAGGAAGAAGCTCAAATGTGTACGGGTATTGTGGTTCGACCTAATACATCAGAAGAAGATTTTTCAAAAGAAAAAGTTCATCCAGATGTAGTCAAAATGTTGAAAAAATTAAAAGTTAAAGATTACCAATTAGTCGTAATTACAGACGGGAATAAAGGTGCTTATGCTTACGCAAACGGCAAAATTTATATCGCACCAATCTTTCCAAGCAAAGTTGTTTCAACACTTGGCGCAGGTGATGCATTTGCATCAACTCTTTGCGCAGCACTTCATGCCAAAAAAGCGGATATTTGCAAAGCCTTGATGTACGGTTCTGTAAACTCAAGTTCTGTTGTTTCAAACTTTGGGGCATCAGAGGGGCTGTTAACATTTGATGAAATTGAAGAAAAATTAAAAGAACACCCAGAATATAAGTGCGACGTTATAGATGCCTAGTGACATAGCGTAGGTTAGACATTGCCTGACATCAAAATAATTTAATAACAAAAGGCGGTCGGTGATTTCATCACCGACCGCCTTAAAATTTATCCAAGAGTCCATTTTGCGCCGTTAGAGCAAACTCCAGATTTAGCGCCTTGTTGAACTGCACTCATGATTTCTTTTAAACCATCAGCGGTTAATATTTCGTCAGTTACGTTAATATTTAAATTTGGAACATCTTTTGTTTTGCCAAACAAATTTTTGCCATAATTTACAACGGAATCAGCACCTTTGCTTATGCTGTCACCGGCTTTAAACGCTAGATTTTGAAGTTTTTCTGTCCAATTTTGTGCATTATCTATTTTTTTCAATTTTCCTGTTTTGACAAGTCCGTATAAAGTTGCTAATGCTATGCCAACACCGACTCCAACACCAATTGCAGTTTTTACTGCCTTTGATTTTTTCTTAGGTTCTTCGACCGTTTGAGTTTGCTGAGTACCTCTAAAAGATTGTGGTCTTGTTTGATATTGTGGAGTATAAACTCCACCAAGTGTACCGTTGTATTGCCCAATAGAAGATGGCATATAAGACATTTAAATCACCTATAAATTTTGAATAATAACCTTTACCTATATTGGTATAAAGTTTATGTATAAGACAAAGTTGCTAAATTAGAAAATTATGTTACACAAGATTTACAAAAAGAATCGAATAGAAAATGTAACAATATATTCAACACTACAAAAGTAGGTTAGACATTGCCTGACAGCAAAATTATTTAATAACAAAAGGCGGTCGGTGATTTCATCACCGACCGCCTTAAAATATATCTTTTCAAAATCCTAAAATTCTAAGTTAATTTGAGAGAATTGAACGATTTTATTTTTACCACGTTTTTTAGCGTTGTATAAAGCGTGTTCTGCATATCTGATAACTGTATTAGCGTCTTCTTCAACATTAGCTAAACATGGATATGTAGAGATACCGCCTGAAACTGTGATTGGGTGTCTTTCTTCTTCACCAGCAGGAATAAATTCCATTTTTTCTATGTTGCGTCTGAAACGTTCTGCGAACAAGAAAGCATTATCTTCAGAGGTGTTTGGAAGAATTACGATAAACTCTTCATCACCGTAACGAGTCAAAACATCTTCTTTTCTAATCATAGCTTTTAATTTATCAGCGAAGTTTTTCAATAAAACGTCGCCCCATTCATAACCATACATATCATTAACAACCTTGAAGAAATCAATATCAAATAACAAGCATGATAATGGAGTTTTGTAACGTCTTGCACGAGAAATTTCTGCATCTAAACGTTCTTGTAAATATTTTCTATTGTGTAAACCTGTCAATTCATCAGTTGTAGAAACTTCGTTGATTTTATCGTGGAATTCTTTAACTTTGAATAATGAATTAATACGAGTTACTAAAACATCTTTGTTGATTGGTGTTGAGATGTAATCATAAGTCAAGGCTCTGATTGTAACGTCATTGATTGGTTCACCAACGAACAATACCGGAACTTTGAATTTTGTTGTCATCAAAACATCTTTCAAGTTTGGTACATCTTCAACGATTAGCAAATATGGATTTAAAAGTTCATATTCCTTCAAATCTTTAGCTAACTCAACTCTGACACTAGCTTTATCAATACTGTCTAAGTTTTCGATAGTATTCTTGATATCAGATTGTTTTTGAGTTGTATAGATAATAATGTTTTTCATGATTTCTCCTAATATTTGTCATAATTATAACAAACAGAACAAAAAAAAGCAATACTGCTAATTAGTCAACACAAAAATAGCATCTTCTGCGAATAGCGGACTGATTAATCTTGTAATAAGATTTTTTCTAATTTTACCGTTTGTAAAGTATAGCGATTTTAGAATTTTAAAATTATTCTTTTTTGCGTACTCAAAAAAATCGTTGATTGTTAATAAGTGAATGTTAGGGGTGTCATACCACTCAAACGGTAAGCGTTCTGATTTTGGCATACGACCTTTGAACATTAAGTAAAAACGAACCTTCCAGTATGCAAAGTTTGGAAAACTTACAACACATTTTTTTCCAACTCTTAGCATTTCGTGAATTACATAATCTGGTTTTTCTGTTGATTGAAGCGTACTGTTAAGGATTACATAGTCGTATTCCTTGTCTGAAATCTGTTTTAATCCTTCATCTATGTCACCTTGAATTGTACAAACACCGTTTTGAATACTCTTGATTACAGAGTTTTCATCAATTTCAATTCCTTTGCCTCGAACATTTTTCTTCTCTTTTAGCAACTTTAACAAAGTACCGTCACCGCTACCTAAGTCAAGTACAGTCGAGTTTTCCTCAACTATATCCACAATAGAGGCGTAATTTACGTGTAATCTTTGACTATTTTCCATTTGAAATACCTAGTCTGTTGTAAACTTGCGAGTTAATTTCTGCCCCTATAAGAATAAGTATTGATGAGTAATACAGCCAAACCATTAATACTGCAAACGCTCCAATAGTGCCGTAAATAAAGTTGTAAGTGTGCAAGTTGTTTACGTATATTGAAAATCCCCACGAACCAATTAACCAAAATGTGCTGAAAAAGAAGGTTCCAGGTATTGTACTTTTTAGTTTTAAAAGCTCTGGACCTTTCAAATCTGGCAAAATGTAATAGTGCAAGAATGCCATTACGTAAAGTGCAATAAACGAAATTGGCCAACGTAGGAATAACCACATTGAAGCCGCTTCTTGCCCTAAATGTAAATATGTTACACAGAAATTGAAAATGATTTTACCAAAAATGATTAAGTTTATTGTTATAAATAAAACCGCAGTATTTACTATTAACATAAAAAATGCAAGTATACGAGTGTAAAGGAAGGAACGAGTTTCACCGATTTTGTAAGCTCTGTTTAAGCCTTTAGCGATGATTGCGAGCGTGTTTGTTGTTAAAAATACTGTAATTATAAAACCAAGAATTGCCCAAAATCCACCTTTTGAATAGAATACAGCCTCTTTTAATACTGTAAATACTAATTCTACCGATTCATCAGGCATGATTTGAACTAGAAATGATAAAATTGGTTTTATAAAATCGTGTTTACCTGCCCAACCAAAGATTCCGGTAAGGAATAAAAGTGTTGGGAATATGCCTAAAACACACATAAAACCCATTTCAGACGCCATTCCGAAAAAGTCATTGTCAACAACAGATTTTATTAATCGTTTTAAGTAAATAATGATTTTTTTCATTAAACACCCTGTTTTTTGATTAGTTCAATAAGTTTTTTTACTGCATCTTTTGCATTGTGCTTGATGACACAACCTGCTGCAAATTTGTGACCACCTCCGCTGAAGGCAGAACAAACATCTGCAACGTCAATATTCTTGCTACGCATAGACACTTTGAACATCTTGTTGTCTAATTCTTTTAAGATAAAAGCAACTTCTGTTGTCTCAATGGCTCTTAAAACTTCAACTAAACCTTCTGTAAAGTCTTCACCACCGCCAAATTTTTCAAGATCTTTTTTGTATACGACAGTATAAGCAATTTTGTCGTTGTCTGAAAATTCAGCCTTGCTTATGCAATATGCTTGAAACATAACCAAATTTTTAGATTTTGATTCATAGCAATTTTTGTAAATCTTTTTAGGGTTAGCACCTGCAGCAACAAGTTTTGAGGCTATTTTTAAGGCTCTTGAACTTGTGTTGTCAAATCTAAAACCGCCTGTGTCGGTCAAAATTGCTGTGTAGATTGCTTCTGCAATGTTTTCATCAATCTTCCAACCGTGATTTTCTGCAATTTGGAATAGAACTTCCCCTGTTGAACTTGCGTCGCTTTCAACAAATTGAATGTTTGCATCGTAATTGTTTGTTTTGTGGTGGTCGATTGTTGCTTTAATCATTGCTTTTTCGTAGAAAATTTGGGCGTCAAAAATTCTATCTAAAGCCGCAACGTCAACAAGGATAACCATATCGTAAACCATTGAATTATCAAATTCAGAAATATGCTTAATGTCTTTTGCCCCGTTTAGGTATTCGTACATTTTAGGGTATTTTGATACAATCATCATTTCAGCTTTTTTCTTGTAATGATTGTAAATTAAGTCTCTAAGTGCAATCATAGAGCCTAAAGCGTCACCGTCTGGGTTTACATGAGTTATTATTAATATATTCTTTGATTTTTTTATGCTATCATCTAAGTTCAAATGTTCCATTGCTTAATTATAGCACACAAATATGAAATGGGCTTAAAATGACAAAAAAGGTTCTGTATACTAACTTTGAAGGCATTGATGAGACTTTAGCAAAAATGCTTGAAGACAAAAATTTTAAAAAAGCGATTACGAAAAGTAATCTGTTTAAATTTTGGCAAAAAGTTGTAGGAGAAAAGTTTAAGGACAATTCTAAGCCGTTTTCAATGACAACAAATGGAGTTATGATAATAGCTTGCAAAAATCCCGCAGTAGCCCAAGAATTGATGTTTCGTAAAACAAAAATTTTAACAGAATTAACTCCCTATCTGAAATCTTTGAAAATGAAAGTTTCCGACTTGCGCTTTGATGTAAAACGCTGGGTCGAAGAAGATGAGTAGTTGAAATATTTAATTTTGTGTTACCACGAACTTGTTGCGGAATTTTTAAAATAAAAAAATAACTTAATCATAATAAATTTATTGTATCATTTTTTATAAATAAATTTGTCTGACTTAAAACGTACGTATTTTTGCGTACGTTTTTTTACGGACATGCAGGACTGAAAACCTTTAAATATAACAATTTATAGGCTTAAAAAAGATTTTTGACTATTATAGACTGCATTTTAGCTAATTAATATACCTGTGTTGTATTTATTAAAAGGCTTTTAACTATTTGTATAAAATTTACTCGGTTAATTCTCTAATCATTTTTTGCGCAGGAAAATAATTTGGTAAAACCTCTAAAGAGGTCTCAAACTCGTGTAGGGCAAGGAGTTTGTTGCCATGTCTTAAATGATAATTGCCATAAATAAAATGTAGCTCTGGATCATTATAACAACGGTCAACGCCTTTATTTAAGAATATCTTAGCCACTTCCCAATAGTTATAATTAATCAAAGCTCTTGCGATAAACTTGTAACTTTCCTGATTAATCTGGTAAAATATGTCAGCTGAATTGACTACATTTTCAACGTATTCGCTCATTCCAGCCTTGATTAATAGCCCAATGTCAATTTCTAAAAAGTTCCTAATTTGTAGGTATGACGGGAAAAATTGAATATAGTTCTTCATAAATTGAATTAATAAATATGCCCAATCTGCTCGTAAATCCTTGTCTCTGATGATAGTGAAAGTGCTTTTAGCCTCGTCTAGCTTGTCTTTTAGCAACTCACAATAACCTAATTCCAAAAGCATACCATTTGCTCTGAAAAAAGGCTCACATTCCTTTATTTGTATGTCAGTTAAGCATTTTTTTGCCTGTTCGTAGTTCATTTTATTGGTTTTCAGGTGAGTTTTTCTTTAAAATAACCTTTTTAGGCGCACTTTTCTTGTCGTGCGGCATTAAATCTGACAAAGAACCTAAATCCGCCAAAGAAGTGCTTTCTGACTGCTTGTTAGCGTTTTGGATTTGTACGTAAACTTCTTCACGGTAGATTTTTACGTCTTTTGGGGCATTAATTGCAATTTTGCAATTGTCCATTTTTGATTCTAAAATCGTAATCTCGATTTCGTCATTTATAATAATCTTTTGACCGTTTTTTCTTGATAATATAAGCATTTGTTACTCACCGTCCTTTGTAGGTTCTTCGTCCTTAAATAACGGATAAGTTACGTCAAAGCCTGTTCCGCTTAATATAACTTGACCAGCCTTGTTGTTTCTAATATTAAAAACGATTGGTGCAAGCAGATTTACGGTTGTTTTTCTAGGATTATCGCTTGGAATTTTGGCGATATTCATAACAACTAAGTCCTCTGCTGATTTTACTTCTAATGACGCTTCTGCTTCATCTGGAAGTTCAAAAATGTAGTCAATACCGAAAAAGCTAGGTACTGTAGCCGGAAAAGCTAAGTCAGGAGTGTGTGTTGATTGAATCCATTTGAATAAAGATGCTTCTTTAGATTCAATCATTACAAACTGTTCTTCCTCGTTATAGCCTAGAATTGGCATTGTGAAATTAAATACGTATTTATCATCTACGTCAATTTCACCAAATCTGGTTGTTTGAATTTTCATAATTTTCCTTATCTCAATTACTAATTGTTGTTGCTAGTACCAAAGTCTAAGTTTGGCATCATTTGGCTAAACATCATTGTCTGCAACATTTCTGGAGAAAATTGCATTTGACCATTGGCTTGACCGCCAGCTTGTTGTTGGGCTTGTTGAGCCATTAAAAATGGTAGCATGTTCATCATGTTATTATTGTTATTATTGTTACTATTTTTTTCGCCAAAAAGCATACCAATATTAGGTTGTGAGTATTGTGACATTTGAGCTGTCATCATATCTCTTTGCATTTGTCTTTGAAATTCTTCTCTTGTAATGTCAGGCTTGTATTCACTTCTAACCTCAGGTGTTGACATAGCTTGAGTCCTAACTTGAGGGGTTCTTTCAATTCTTGACTCTTGGGTTTCTCTAGACATTTCTGCTTGTTTTGCAATGTTGCCTAACCCTGCGTCGTTCAAGACTCTTATAGCCTTTAAAACTTCTTCATCACTAGGCTGAGAAGATGCAATTAGGCTAGGAGTTTTGCCTAAAAGTTTTAAAGTATTAGTTTCTATTGAACTTTTTTTGTTAGAAAAGTCTTTAAAGTTCTTAAATTCGTACTTATTAAGTTCTTCGTCAGAATTCATTTCCTTTCTTAAACGTTCAACTCTTTTTCTTTCTATTTCTTTGTTTAAGTCAGCAGACAAACCGTTTCCGTACGGTGCTGCAATGAATTTGTCTAAATCTGTTTGTGCTTCTTGAACTTTCTTTTGTTCAGTCGGTTCATAACAAGCAGGGTCGCCGTTTAGGCAAGCTCTACCCCTTATTGCATATTTGCCTAATGTGTTGTTTGGATTTAATTCATTTGCTCTGTAATAGCAATAATCGGCTCTTTCTTTAATTCCTGCTTTTGTATATGCCATACCCAAGTAGTACATTACAACTTGGTTATCAAATCTTTTTGTTTGTTTTAAATAATTTGTCAAATCTTGAATACAGCCTGTTACGTTACCTTGTTTGTATTTTCTAATACCTTGTGCAACAAGCGGTGTAATGGCTTCTGTATAAGCGAATGCGCTACTTGCAGTAAATGCCATTGTCAATATTATTAATAATGATAATAGTTTTTTTCTCATTCGTGGTACTCCCTACCTCAATTTTAATGATTTTAAATCAAAAATCAACTTTTTAACATTATATAAACATTTGAGAGTTTTGGAATGCTTTAAAAGGTTGATTTTATTGAGTTGTAGGTAGAAAGTTTAATTATTAAAATATTTTAAGTTTAAAGTATCATCGCAACTACCATTAGAACCATGAAGCCGATTTGTAGTGCTGTTGCCATTTTTTGTTGAAAACCGTTTGAATCGTATTTCTTAGCTACTTTCTGAGCATTTACGGCACCATAAAGCCTGCTTAAACGAGAGGTATCACTTTCTTTGCTGAAATTAGCATTGAAAACGGTGTTTTCTAAACGGCTAAGACGATTGTCAACAGTATCGTTTGAGAAACTTTGTTTGTAAACATTTTTTTCTAATTTATTTAATTTTGAGCGAAAATCTCTGTCAGAAATTTGTCTATCCCAAACTTTGTCTTTTTGATTAACAGAATTGTTATAGCTTTCTTGTTGAACATTTTGAGGTGAAAAATAGTTGTCTGGGTATTGAGTTTGAGGGTTATCAGCTAAGTAGCTCTCGTCTTGATAATAGTCGTTATGCGAAAAATATGCTTCATCAGAGCTTTTTGGCATGTTATATGCAAATTTTTCTTTTAACCTATCGACACGTGTTGCAAGATCGTCGTCTGTGTATGTTTTTCGAAATGCTTGTTTTTCAAGGTTGCTAATTCTTGTTTTAATCTCCATTTGCTTGTAACTTTTTCCAAATGCAGTTTGTTCAAGTGAATTGATAACTGGGTATTCAATATTAGGGTCTGCTTTTTCTTCTGGCTCATAGTAGTCTTGTTGTTGTGCTAATTGTTGATTTTGCTGAGTTTTAGGTGAGTAAAAATTGTCTTTGTCGTCTTCACCATTAGTAAAGGCATATTTTCTTGGTGTAACTTCTTTTCCCATTTGCTCTGAGGCAATGTCCTTGTCTAAATCAGCAAGTCTAGATTTTATGCTACCAGATTTTTTTTCGCCATAAACTGTTTCTTCAATTCTATCTAATCTAGCGTTATCGCTTTGGTTTGTGTATTCTATTCCATAAAGGTTGTTTTCGATAGTACTAAGCGTTTTAGAAGTTTGGCTTTGAGCACAAACGCTTGTTTGTAATACAAAAATGCAAATTATGCTAATAAATAAATTTTTCATGATATAAACCGTCCCAAAGTTATGTTAAACGTGCTTGACGGCTTTTTCCATTAATCAAGTTTGCAGTATTTTGTATTAAAAATCTTAGTAGAAAGTAGTAGTAATTTTATATAAGAAAAAGGGCTAAACCTTAGGAAATTCAGCCCTGTGCAAATAAGAAGATATGCTATCTGAAGTAAATATTTACGATTTTAAATCTATTGTCAAAGCGTTTGATAATGCAATTCCGCCTTTTACTTTTGGCATGTTTACAACACGTCCATTTACGTACATTACAGTTGAACCGCCACCGTCAAGGTTCATTGCGTTTATACAACCAATTGATTTCATAAACCATGCTAATTCTTTTAAGGTCAAACCAACTGATGCACCTTCACGACCGTCAACTGCAACCATTATAAAATTTCCGTCTTGTGTGTAACCGATTGCTGTTCTTGGGTTCTTACCACCGATTGCACCAAGTTTTTGTTCTGTCATGTCAACGAAAACTTCGCCATTTTTAACTAAATAAGGACCCCCGCTGATAATGTGTTTTACGTTATCCCAGTTTGGAATTGTTTTTATGTCTAAGTCAACATGTTTTGCTCTGTATAACTTTGATAATCTTTCGTCTGGACCTACAATTACATAACCATTGTGCGGGATTGGCATTGTCTGAGTTCCTATAGAAACAATTTTGCCATTTTCTACCGCAATTTGTTTGCCGTATTTTGGGCTAGGTGGCGCAAATGAGCCCCATTCTGGAGTGTAAACAATTACGTGAGTAGATAACATTCTTGGTTGGTTAATATTATCCACTTTTAAGTTGCCTTTAAATGATTTAACTTGCGCATTAAGCTCTAATCTTGCCATATCAAAGCCTTCGTCAAAAATACCCATCGCAACTCTGTTATAGATTGGTCCTGTGTATATTTTGCCGTTAATCATTAATGTTCCTAAAGGAACACCAGTTTGAGGTTTAAAATATGTGCCATTTATTGCGACAAGCGAATTGTTTTTTCTTGCCAATGTTGTAATTGTAGATTTAGACGCTAACCTTGATGATGATAATTGGGGATTGATTTGTAAGTTTGGATTTAATTTTTGATTAATTTCAACTACATTAATGCGTACAGGACGACCATTGATAGTTTTTGTAAGTTTGATGTGCTTTACACCTAAAGCAACATCGTAAATCATTGAATTTTTATACCTATTTCTAACGCTATTATTAAAGTTTGTCGCTTGCTCCTCGATAGTAAGCTCTTTAATATCCTCTTTCGCTCTAGTATTCTCTAACAAAGGAGATACAACGCTTCCTTGTGCTAATCGGACTTCTTTTGCAATAATCGGCGGACTCTTAAAGAAGTTATTTGTAAGCACAACCAATGCGGTTAGTATGCTCAAATTGATTGCCGTCGCAATCATTTTGGGTGGGGTAAGTTTTAATGTTTTAGTATCCATAATTTCACCATAAATTCACAGCTACTAAAGGGTTTTCAAAGAAAACTCTTATTGCTATTTATATTGGAACCTGAATACCTTTTTTTTGAAGAGTGGTGCGATTTTTTCAATGCATGGGGAATAACACTCTAGAGCGTTTCATAAATTGGGGAATGTATATCTTTTTCTATTCTTATTTGGGCTTTCGCTCTACTAATATTGTAACATATTTTTACATTTTTCTCAAGGGACTGTAAGCCTTTGATAACAATAGTTTTACAATTCTTAATAGTGTAAAACCTACGGTATTAAAGGGATTAGTGTTGTTTTTACAATTTACGATATGATTTGAATTCTTTGTCGAAGTAGTATATTTGATAACCTTTTTTACCGACTGAAAACTTTATTGAATTGTTGATGTCTGTTCTTAGGACTTTTGTTTTTCTAAGTACGTTTAATGTTAACACATGAGGGTGCTTGTAATCGTTGTGAGCGTTTGAAATTAATACATATTGCGGATTTAATTCTTGTAGCATATTTTTGTCAATTGTGCCTTTTGCACCGTGATGTCCAAGTTTCAATATTGACACCTCTTTGGGCAATTGATTTTTAAGTGTATTATAAGAGATTAATCCTGCGTCACCCATAAATAACATCGAAAAATCCTTGTATTTAACATAAGTTATAATTGAGCTTTCGTTATCGTTGTTTGCTATATTAGCGTGGTATGTACGGATTTCAAAATTAGGCTCTGTGTAAATTGTAGAGTTATTTTTTACTAAAGTTAGCGGTTTTATTGTGTTGTAAATATCTTTAGATGTTTTAGAATGGTTGTTAAACTCATTGATATATGTATTTTTGATTTTTAAATTTTTGTATAAATCGACAGCACCGCCAGAGTGGTCATTATCAAAGTGAGTTATAATCATTCCTTCAATGTTCTTTATTCCGTTGTCTTTTAGGTATTTTAAAATTATAATTTCAGCTTGAGATTTTCCGCCGTGATAACCAGATTTTGCAGTGTCAATTATAAAATATTTGTTTTGAGGCGTTTTTATTAAGAATGAATCAGCATTTTGTAGCGAAAATGTGATAATTTCAAGGTTTTTGTTTGGAATATTTATGGTAGAAAGTCCTAAGATTAAGACAAGGCTTAGCGTTAAGGCGAGAGTCTTTTTTGAATAAACTTTAAATAAAAGAGTGATAAGTAAAACAATTATGTAATACAAAATAACTTGATAAATGCTCGGGTGTGTGGTTTGAATTAGCGAATGCGGAAGTGTTGCAAAATAAGATGAAATCGCAACAAGTAAGTTTAAAAATGGAGTTAAAACGAAGTCAAAAACCATACAAGAGATGTTTGAAAGGGGTTTGATTATTGCAATAATTGAGCTTACAAATCCACCAAATGAAATTAATGGTAAAAATAAAACGATTGATATGTTTGCAAAAAGTGAATATAAACTGAAGGTATTGAAATAAAACATTTGTAGGGGTGCTACCCAAACTTGCGCAATAAAAGGAACTAGAGCTGTATCTTTTACAAATGCAACCAACTTGTCTTTTAGAGTATCACGTTTGCTTGTAAGTATACTTGCAGAAACGAAAAGTCCGAAGGTTACTAAAAATGACAATTGAAATCCAACATCATTAAGATATGCAGGGTTATAAATTAGCATAAGCATTGCAACGAGTGATAAAAGTGCAATACTATGAGTGTCTCGATTAATCAATTTACCAGCGAGAATGAATAAAATCATTATTGTTGCTCGAATAACAGATGCGCCAAGCCCTGTCATCATTGCATAAAGGATAATGACAAACATTCCACTTAATACTGTTATTTTATAAGGAACTTTAAACAATTTTCTTAAGAAAAAGAACCAAAAGCCATAAATAAATGCTACGTTCATACCGCTTGCAGCTAAAATATGTAACAATCCTGAGTTTATAAAATTTGTTCTTATGTAATCTGGTGGTGCAACTGCATCGTCACCGAAAACAATACCACCGAGAATTTCCAGATTAGGACTTTTTAAATATTTTTGATGAGTATTTAAAATCTCAATACGTGTGTTGTTTAGGCATTGTAGAAATTTCCATTTTAGGCTCAAGGGTTTATTTATTGAGGTTATACCTGATTTTTCTGCGTAAACAACAGTAAAAGTCCCGAAATTTTTTAAATATTTACCATAATCAAACTGAGAAGGATTTACTGCTTCAAATGGAGTTCTAAGTTTTCCCTTAATTTCGTAGTAATTACCGATTTTGAGGTTTGAAAAATCTTCATCAAGCGAAGTTACTGTAACAAGAGATTTTCCTTTATCAGTTTGAAAAAAGAATTTGGATTTGTCTGAAAAATTGCTATTAGGAATACTTACAATTTGCCCAGAAAGTGCAATATTCTTTTGTGGTGCAATTTCTACAAGCTCGTCTGTATTTTTAATTCTAAATGTGCAGTTGAAAAATGCAAAATAAAATATGAAAATCCAAAACAAAACAAGTTTTGGAGAAATGAAATTCTTTAAAATTCCAATAATTGCGCAAATAGAAAGAATTACACTCAATAAAATTGCATGATTAGTGAAATATGCAAAAACACCTAAAATATAGATGAGTGCAGTAATAAACATTACAAAATTTTTGTTTTGAATAGTGAAATTAAGTATTTGTCTTAACATATTCTTCAAAATCTTTTAAAAACTCTGACGGAGTTTGATTATAAAATTTGGCAATTTTTATGAGTGCTTCAAGTGAAATTTTTCTTTGCCCCGACTCATATCTTGATAAAGATGCGGGTTCAATTTCAGCATCAAAGCAAAATTTGTTTAATGAATAATTTTCGTCAAGCCTTCTTTTCTTTGTATATTTAGCCAAATTTTCTATATAAGTCATAGAAAAATTATGTATTGATTTTTGGTAATTATCATTGACTAATGGTAATAGAACTAAGTATAAAGTTTTTTATATACGCTACTACTTGACAAAAAAAGTAAACAGAGTAATAATATAGGGGTAGGGGGTATACCTACAAAAGAGGAAGTTAAATGTCAGATTGTAGAACAAAAGAAGAAACAGATAAATTAGTTAAAAGACTTAATCGCATTGAAGGACAGGTTAAGGGAATTAAGAATATGATTGTTGAAGATAGAGAATGTATGGAGATTTTAAATCAACTACGCTCTGTATCTTCTGCTCTCAAAGGCGTTTGGGAAATTATGGCAGCAAAACATATTGAACACTGCTTAGATAATGCTTCTGAAAAAGAACGTCACGAAACAATCGAAGATATTATTGGTCATTTACATCAGTTGAGGTAATAAATATGGAACTAGAACACGAACATTATGACGGACATCATCACCATCATCACGAAAACATTAACGCTGAAAACGAGCGAAAGACCTTAATTGTAATTATTTTTACGGTAGTAACTATGATTGCAGAAATCTTTTTCGGCTACATAAGCAACTCTATGGCACTACTTGCAGACGGTTGCCACATGGGAACACACGCCTTTGCTTTAAGTATTGCATTTTTTGCTTATTTCTTTATTAATAAAATTCAAAATTGCGAAAATTGTGAATTTGTTTCAAGTAAAATTTCAGCTTTTGCTGGTTACACAAGCTCATTATTCTTGTTAGTAACAGCGGTATGGATTATTATAGAAGCTGGAGAAAGATTATTAAATCCATTAAAAATTTCTTTTAATGAAGCAATTTTAGTTGCGGTGATCGGTTTAATCGTAAACTTGATTTGTGTTGTAATTATGGAATATGGCAACAAACATAAAGACGAAGATTATAACTTTAAAGCAGCGTACTTACACATTTTAACCGATGCTTTAACATCAGTTTTTGCTATCGTTGCGTTAATTGCCGGTAAATACATTGGTTGGACATTCTTAGATCCAATAATGGGCTTTGTAGGTGGTGCTTTAATCTTAAAATGGAGTATAGGCTTAATCAAAGATACTTCAAAAATCTTGCTAGACTTGAAATTATTGAAGCCAGTTGAAAAATAATTGAAATATGTTATAATGAAAGAAGGGCGGACAGGTTGCCTCCTGTCCTTTAAAAGCCCTAGTTGATTAACAACTTGAGTGCTAGAATAATCAGTAACAAGATAACTAGCGCTCTTGTTTTAATGTTAATCTCCATTTTTCTCACCCCCTTTCTTCAAACTAGAACGATTTGTAGTCGTTTTTAAAGAGGAGGTGTTTAGGGCTTACCCATATTCAATACTAACAAAAGAACGCATTTTTACATCGTTTAAAAGCTGTAAAAATGCGTTTATATATAAATTGTAATTCAATATTTTAAATTGAAGCTCCGCCGTCAGTTAGTTTTTTCATTGCCTTTTGGCTTCCTTCATTTTGTTTTGCAATTTTTTGAACAAAGTCGATTGCATCAACATCTCGGGCGATTGCCTCTTTTAGAGCTATAATATCTTCTACTGAAAGGTTATTAAGGTTTAAGTAACTTTTTTCGTCAACAAATTTTCTGAAGTTTTCTTGAGCTGTCGGGTCGAATCCAGGCATATCAATTTTCATTGCATACCATTTGTAAAATTGATGAATCATCGCATATTGGTCTAATTGACCTTCATCAAGCAAGAATATAGGTTCAGTTTTAAACCCAATTTTCTTGAATAAAAGCAAATTTAATAAAAATGCTTTAATACCTTTTAATTCACGAATATAACCTTGTTCTTCTCTAATGATATCAAGAATTTTGCTAGCATGAGCGTGTCTGATGACTGGAGTGCCGTTTCTTTCAATGTAAAGAAGCATTTTTTCAGGCATGTTTTCAAATTTCTTCAAAATTGCCGCAACATTATTTTCTAGTTTAGCCTTGTTTTCTTCCGTTTTTACGGTCAAATTAAGCGAACAACCATTAGTCATTACAGTTTTAGAGGTTGAATTTGTAAAACTTGCAATGGCTTTTTCGTGTTTTTTTCGTATAAATTTTTCTTGTAGAGCTAAAACAAGATAAACTATTTTTTGGACTATTTTATCCATAATGCCTGCTATTGATGTACGATGTGGAACTTTCTGTTTACAAGTTCGTGTTTGTCTTGAATGAAATCAAGGTTGTTGTTGAACATTTTAACATTTTTGTCGTATCTTCTCAAGTTCAAAAGTGCGAACAATTCTGAAGGAATGTTCAAAAGAGTTAATTTTGTTGTTTCTGAAAAATTTTTAATAAATGTAAAAAAGTCCTCAGTAACGCTTTCAACTTCTTTTAAATCAAGTGCAACAGGGTGTTTTTCAATGTCCATTTTGTTTAAAAGAATTGCTAAATTTGCTAAAGAGCAAAAGTTTAAATCTTTGGTTTTAATGCCAACAACGTATTTGTTATCCATAGTTTTTCACCTCTTTCATAATAATTTTAGCAATTTTAATTAGGATTAAAATTATAATAAAAGAGTAAATTTCTACAACTTTGGTTTGATTATTCCTTAATTGCACCAGATAGCAAATCGGATAAAAAGTATTTTTTGCCTAAAAAGAAGATTGCAATTACAGGAATTGTACATATTACAGAGCATGCCAATAAGTCACCCCACATTGTAATTTCTCTGAAATTACCCTTGAAAATTGCAAGTCCAACAGGAAGTGTTCGCATGCTTTCTGAATTTGTAATGATTAAAGGCCACATAAAACTGTTCCAAGTGGTTACGAACGTGAAAATTGTTAGGGTTACAACGGCTGGTAATGCGAGTGGTAAGCCAATTTTAAAGAAGGTTTGAAAAATGTTACAACCGTCGATTTTTGCGGCTTCTTCAAGGTCTTTTGGTAATGATAAAAAGTATTGACGCATTAAAAACACGCCAAATCCGCCGAATAGACCTGGAAGAATTAAGGCTGGGAAAGTGTTTACGAGGTGTAATTCCCTCATTAAAAAGAACAAGGGAATGATATTTACTTGAGGTGGAACCATCATTGTAACAAGGATTACAAAGAACCAAAAGTTTTTGTATTTAAAGTTTAATCTTGCAAAGGCATAACCTGCAAGTGCAGAGATTATAACTTGACAAAGTGTTGTTAAAAGAGCAACAATCATACTATTTGCAAAGTATCTGGTAATTGGAAGCTCTTTAAATACGTGTCTAAAGTTCTCAATGGTTAAATTTGTATGAAAAAATACTCCGCTAGAATTGAAAATTTCATTGCTTGGAGTTAATGACAAATTAAGCATTGCAAAAAATGGAAAGAGCATGCTCAAAGAAATTATTATTAATGATAAATATCCAAGTGTTAAGGCTAATTTTTTCATTAGTTTTATTATACACAAGTTCCGCTATAGTTCAATTAAGTATCATTTGTAACAATCAATTCATATTTTTTATATACGTGGTATATGAGAAATTTTTGGGTTATAATAATATTATTAGGATAATATTACAACCACGTTTGAAAATGATAAATAGCTGAAAGTCAAGCGTGAAAAAGCAGATTAGGGAACGGAGTTTTGAACTCACGTAAATTCATATATCAACTATCATTAATTATTTGTATACTTGTGGCAACTGCGACAAGCGTTTTTGCTATTGATAATAATTCTGCTAATCCTAATATTCAAAGCAATTTAGCCTTATCTGAAATTAAACAAAATCCTAATACTCCAGAAAATGCATTGCAAAACGAAAAACAATATATCAAAGATATTGAAATTACTGGTACAAACATTGTTAAACCTAATTATGTTTTAGATAAGATGATGTTGCATCGTGGTGATGTTTATGACAGAGATTTATTAAAAACTGATTTAACAAGAATTTATCAAATGGGTTTCTTTACAGACAAAATGAGAGCTGTACCTGTTGAAAATCCAGACCATACAATCACTTTAAAAATTATAGTTGAAGAAAATATTCCAATCACAGATTTTACAATTGAAGGTAATACTGTTGTTTCGACTGATGAAATATTATCCTATCTTTTACCCCTAAGAGGTCAACCTCAAAACGTAATTCAGATTAACGAAGCGATAGAAAACATTCAAAATTGTTATGCTCAAAAGGGCTATGTGTTGGCTAGAGTAAGTGAATTTGATGATGATCCAGATGGTGTTGTAAACCTAAAAATGTCAGAAGGCGTTATCAATAAAATCATGATTTCAGGCAATGAAAAAACAAAAGATTACGTTATAGAACGTAACATTTTGACTGAACCTGGCATGGTGTACAATGAAAATCTTATTAAGGCTGATTTGGTAAGGCTTTATGCTACTCAAGCATACAAAGATGTAAATCGTGACATAGAACAATCTTATGAAGACCCAGAAAAATATGATGTAACGATTAGTGTTCAAGAAGCTCGTACGGCAACACTTTCAGTAGGTGGCGGACTTGATTCAAGCACTGGTTTCTTTGGTTCTGTTGGTATTACGGACAACAACTTTAGAGGTAGAAATCAACGTGTAGGTTTGAACTTCTTAGCTGGTTCAGGTTTGATTTTGAATGATGCTTCAATTATCAGGCACGCAAACTTGCAGGCAGAGTTGAACTTTTTTGAACCTTATTTCTTGAACGCTGATACTTCTCTAATGGGCAGAGTGTTCTTTAGAGATTTTGGTAGCTATCAAGTTCCTCTTGCAATTGAACAACGTATTGGTGGTGAAGTTACTGTTGCTCGTAGAGCAAAAATCAACCCTCACCTAACAGGAACTTTCACTCTTGGGCTAGAAAATATCAATATGCGTGAAGGTGACAGACGAGAAATTGAAAAAATGTATACTCGTCGATTTGTTCCAATTTCAGAACGTGCAAATCAATTAGAGGGTGGATTATTCTTATCTTTAGCTCCAGGACTTGTTTATGATACTCGTGATACGTTGGTTAACCCAAGACACGGTGTATTTGCAAACTTGAAGTTTGAAGAAAATATTGCTATGAACGGATTTGACAAGACTCATGGTAAATTAACAGGTGCAATTAAAAAGTATTTCCCTGTAATGAGCAAGTCGGCATTCTCTTTGACAGCAAAAGCTGGTGGTGTAATTCATGGACAAGACAATATGCCAGAAGTTATGGCATATCGTTTAGGTGGTCCTTATACTGTTAGAGGCTATAAAATGAGTGGTGTAGGTACAGGCTCGTCATTCGTTATGGGTTCTGCTGAATTGACAACTCCATTCTTGTTCTTAGATAGAATTAAAAAAGTTCCATTCTTCGACAATGTTAAGTTAGCATTCTTCGTTGATGCAGGTAAAGTATTTGATCCAACACTTTCTACGTACTTGTATGATCGTCCTGGTTATGCAGTATCAGCTGGTGTAGGTTTGAAAATATTTATTCCTGGTTTAGGTCCGTTGTCAGTTGATTACGGTATTCCACTTACTAACCCAATGGGTGGTAGTAACAAGAACGGTTACTTCACTTTCGGTGTGGGTGACATGTTATATTAGTATATTAAATTTATTGGAGGTATATATGAAAAATTTAAGAAATTTAGCTTTAACTCTTACATTTGTGTTATTAATGTCGTTTAATGCAAAAGCTATGGCTGAAGGTGTTGGATTTATTGATTACAAAAAGGTTCAAGATAACTACTCTTATGCACAAGCTGCAGCAAAAGAAATTGATGCTAAAGCTTTAGAATTACAACAATTTGTCGTTGACAAAGAAAAACAATACAAAGCTTTAGATACACCATTAAAAAAACAAAACTTTGAAGAAAAAACTAAAAAAGAATTTGAAGCAAAACAATCAGCTTATGTTACTTTCAAATTAAAGAAAGAAGAAGATGTATACAATAAAATACAAGCAGCTGCAAAACAAGTTTTAATAGATCAAAAACTTGATGCAATCTTTGATTATCGTGTAATTTTTGTCGGTGGGCTTGATGTAACTGATTTAGTTATTAGCAAATTAAAAGGTAATAAATAATAACTAAAAATAACGTAGAGACAGGTTTATAAGGATAAAAATAATGTTTAATAAAAATAAAAAATTACAATATGTAATCAAGACAGTTCCAAGTGAAAGTACATTACCGTTGCAAAATTTGTTGAACGAGATGTCTGCTGACGGTTGGGAATTATATAGCATGAATGAAGTTGAAAGTGATGAAGGCTTTCAATTTAATTGCATATTTGTAAAAGATTGCGATGATAGTAATTCGTTTGACGATGTTGTAAATATTTCAGCATTTAAAAGTCAAATGGAGAAGATGCTTTCTGCAAAATTAACTCCTTATGAAACTTGTCGTGATATTCAAGCAAAAATTAGAGAACAAAAGAAAAAGATTGCAAAAATTAAAGCGCAGTTAGAGCTTGAAGATGCGGGTTCATCTCAAAGAAAAACTTTGAATGATAAGATGTCAGCTGGCTTAAAAGAATTAGAAAACTTGCAACAAAACCTAATTAGGGCTATATCTCCAGATGCAATGTTTTCTGCTTTGTCTTTGGAAAAGTTCTCTATTCATTTAAACGAAGAAATTTTAGAATTTGTCTCACCTGATAACGAAGCAGATTTATTGAGTGAAACTGTAAAAATTCGCCAAAAATTGGCTGATGATTTAGGCTATGTAATTCCTAAAATTGTGTTCCAAGATGATGAAATGCTTGCGCCTTATGAATTTTCAATAAATGTTAGAGGATTAAGCGTTTTAAATTCTTTTGTTTATCCAAAACATTTGATGTTCTTCCAAGATGACGTAAATATTAAAACTAAAAAGAAAGAATATTTTTATGATACAGACGTAATTACTGGCAAGAAAATTATATGGATTCCAGAAGAAAAAACAAAAGATTTTTGGGAAAAGGGCTTAACACCTTCTGAATACATTGCAAGAGCTGTAGAGTTTGTAGCAATAAAGTATATTGACGAATTATTTGATTACGATGATGTAAACAAATACATTGAGATTGTTCAAGAAAAAAATCCATATTTAGTTGAAAATATTATTCCAGATTTTGTTTCAATCGCTGAATTGAGATATATTTTGGTAAGTTTAATGAGAGAAAAAGTTTCAATTAAAGACATTGTCTATGTATTTGAAAAAATTAACGATTTCTCAGATGAAGCAAGTAAAGAGGCGTTGTTAGACAAAATCAGATTTTCTTTAGCAAGATACATTGGCGCAAGATATGCAAATATTGAAGGAACAATTCAAGGTTTAGAAATGTCTGAAAAAACTTTGGCTTCTGTATTTGATAGTGCCGAAGATTCTGACAATATCGTAAGAGTTGACGGAAGCAAGATTGAAAAAATTGCTTTAAAACTTTTGAAATTTGCAAAAGAAAATAATTTAGATAATATAATTTTATCTGTTCCAATTGAAATTCGTCACATGGTGTTTATTGTGTTATCGCAGTATATTAACACTTTGACGGTATTGGCTCAAGAAGAAGTAACAAATTATTACAATTTTGAAGTAATTGGTGAAGTGTAGTAGCAAATTTTATTTTTAGGAACATTAAAAAGAATATGAAAGTTACTGCAATTAAAAATCCTATTGTGCCAAGACGTGCAAATAGTGTGTCTTTTGAAAGAAAGCTAAGGGAAGAAGAAAAGCCTGAATATACGCATGCCATAAAAGATGCGTTAGATTATTTGGGTGTGAAAAATATGAGTATGATTATTCATGGCTCAAGTTTTCCATCTGAAAAACGTGATACCTCAATTGGTTCACCATACTCAAAAGGGGCTGATAAGTTTGTCGATTTTATTAAGATGAATGGTTTTAATTCTGTTCAATTAGGACCTGGTGGATCAATTGGTAAAAAAGATCCATCTCCATATATTTCAAAAGTATTTGCCAAAAATGAAATGTTTATTGACCTAGAGCCATTGAAAACATCTAAATATGGCAAGATTTTGAGTGATGAAACTTATAATCAACTAACAACTAAAAATAAAGAAACAAAAGACAAAAATTATAATTACACAGATTTTAATAAAGCGTTTAGCAACTATGATGTTGCAATGAAAGAGGCTTATTCAACATTTAAAACAAAATTAGCAAGTAACGACAAATCAGCAATAAAATTAAACAAAGAGTTTAGCAAGTTTAAAGATGACAATAAGAGTTGGGTTGAAAACGACGGTTTATTTAAAGTTTTGACTAAAGTAAATGGTTCTGATGATTTTGAAAAATGGAACGAAACTGATAAAAACTTGCCACGAAACTTGAAAGCTGGCGACAAAAATGCACAAGCTCGTTACAACGACATTATGGCAAAACATGGTGAAGAAGTTGAACGAAATACCTTCACTCAATTCATTGCTGACAAACAATTAAAAGATAATACAAAACACAGAAAAGAAATTGGTTTTAATTACATTGGTGACTTGCTTGTAGGATTTAACCAAAGTGATGTTTGGTCTAATCAAGGGGCATTTTTAAAAGGTTGGAAACTTGGTTGCCCATTTGGTGGAGTTGATAATTCACCTCAAACTTGGGGTATTCCTGTTTTAGACCCTAAAAAACTTTTAAATAAAGACGGTTCTTTAGGTGAAAGTGGAAAACTTTTAAAGGAAAAAGTTTCTTATTCCTTGAAAAATTATGATAATGTTAGAATAGACCATGCTTTAGGCTTGGTTGATCCTTATATTTATAAAGAAGACACTGTTCACAAATCTCCAAACGGAGCTGTTCAACGTGATAGATTATGGGCAAACAATGTTTCTTATATGCATGATATTGACCCAGATGGAAACTTTAAAAAAGTTTTGAACAAAATTGTTTTACCAACATTTAAAGAATTTGGCGTTGATAAAAATGAAGCAGTTTGGGAGGACTTAGGTTCTTCGACTCCAGCTTTTGATTGGGTTTATCATCAACAAGAAAATTTACCAGGTATAACTCAAACTCTTTGGAGTCGTGCAGAAAACGCACCACGAAAAGAAAATTGGAGTTTGGTTGTATCGCATGACTTTGAACCAGCAAGTGAAATGGTTCAAAAAGATTGGGTAAGAAATTCTGATGCTTGGAATGTAGATTATCTTTCAGGTTACTTAAATCCAGACCCTGCAACATCAAATGAAAGACAAAAATACAAAGAAGAAATTTCTAATAGTAAACAAAGTCGTGTTGCCTCAAAATTCACAGAATTATTCAGAGGAACAAATAACCTGCAAATTATGTTCTCAGATTTCTTAGGTATCAATAAAACATACAATGTAGGTGGACAAGATAGTAAAGACAATTGGAAATTACGTGTAGATAACGACTTTGAAGACGATTATTATAGAGCATTACAAGATAAAAATAGTTATGCTTTAAATATGCCTGAAATTTTAGGTCAAGCAGTTAGAGCTAAAAAAGGTATGGCTGTTGCAAAAGTTAGTGGTGACCCTTATAAAGCAAACCAAATGCGTAATGAATTAGATGAAAAATTAAATCCATTATTGGGTAAACTTGATAGCTTTAGTGAAATCTTGAAGGAAAAAGAAGAAGTTAAATCTGTTGTACCTAAAAAAGTAGATGTTCCAAAGGTTACTCAAGAAGTTAAAAAGCCAGAAGTTTTAGAAACTAAAAAAGAAGAAAAAACAACATCAAAAAGTAAAAATGTAACAGCAGAAACAACATTGGCAATTGCCGCAGGAGTTGGCATTGTGGTTGCAGGTGTTAAAAAAATGTACGACAAATTTAAGCATAGACATGATAAGCAACAAGTAGCTTAAGATAAATTTATACATATAAAATCTTTTTCTTGAAAACTATTTTTTGTGTGTTATAGTATTTATACACATTAGAGAGGTTTAAATGAAAAAGATTTTAATTTTAGTTTTACTATTGGGTTTAATCAATATTAATACATTGCCATGTTATGCAAAGACAGTGAAGGTTCGTGCTAATACACCTGTTGAATTTACTGTGGCTGAGGTTAAATCTAGTGCTGATACAGCGGTAGGTGAAAAAGTTTCAATAACCGTAGACAATGATGTTGTTGTCAATGGTGTTAAGGTATTTAAGACAGGGGCTAAAGGCTATTTACTAGTAAATGATGTTCAAAAAAGAGCGTTTTGGGGACAAGGCGGAAAAATTATTGTTACTAGAGGTAAAGTTTTTGATGCAAATGGACAAGCTCACAGAATAGAATTTACAAAAGAGTATGCAGGTAAAGATACAACTTGGTCAGTTGTAGTGGCAACTTTAGGCTTGGCAACTGTAATTTTATTTCCTCTAGGTTTATTTGGTTTTGTTAGAGGTAAAGATGCTAAAACCCTAATGAATGTACCACTTGAGGCAAATATTCTAGATGAGTTTTATTTTACACCTGCATTGTAAGATAAAGTGTTGCAACGTTTTTAATCTAGTTAATTTGTGTTATGATAGAATCATATAATAATTTATAAGGTATGAAAAATGAAATTATGCGTATTTTGCGGAACATTTAACCCAATACACAATGTCCACTTAGCGTTAGCAAATTATATTAAAACTCATTTCAAATTTGATACAATTTTGTTTATACCCGCTTATAAACCACCTCACAAGCATATTGACGACGATTTAGCAAATCACCGTTACGCAATGGTTAAACTTGCAATTGATGGTGTAAGTGGTTTTAATATTAGTAATATTGAATTCAGGCATGAAAGATTTTCTTATACTGTTAATACAATGGAAGAATTGTATAAAATGTTTCCAGCCATTGAGGGAAAAATAAGTTTTATCATTGGTACTGATGCTTTTAGACAAATTGAAGATTGGTATGAAACTGATAGATTAAAAGAATTGATAGATTTTGTTGTATTTCCACGTGAAGATAATTTTAAACCTGAATCTTTAGAACGCTTTAGAAATGCTGGTTATAATTTTATTTGCGTAGATATGCCATTTATAAACTTATCTTCAACCGTTTTAAGAAGTAGAATTAAGCATGGAAAACCTATTGGAAATCTTGTTCCACAAAAGGTTCAAGAGTATATTAAAAAAAACGGATTATATCTAGAGGACGAAGAAAAAGACAATGAAAAATAATGCAGAAATTAAAGAATGGCTTAAAGAAAACTTAAATGAAGAAAGATATTTGCACTCTTTGGGAACTGCTGATTGCGCAAAAGATTTGGCTAAAAGATATGGGCTAGACGAAGAAAAAGCATACCTTACTGGTTTAATTCATGATTGTGCCAAATGCTACAAAAACGAAGATTTAAAAGATATTATTGAAAATAAAATGGATTGTGATCCAGAAGAATTGCTAAATCCAAAAACTTTTCACTCTCCAGTGGGTGCTTATGTTGCAAAAACCGAGTTTGGTGTAGAAGATGAAGAAATTTTGTCAGCAATTTATTGCCATACCGTTGGTAAACTGAATATGACAACTTTTGAAAAAATAATCTTTTTAGCTGATAAAATCGAACCTAATACTCGTGATAAATCTTGGTGCGAAAAAGTTTATAAAATTCTTAATGAAGAAAACGGCTTAGATAAAGCATTAATGGCTTGTTATGATTACACAATAAAAAGCCTAGTCGATAGACGATTAAAAATTTGTCTTACAACTATAAAAATTTATAACGAACTACTTGATAATATCAAGGCATAAATTTTCAAAAGCATTAATTGGCGAAACGCTTGCTGTAACTTCTTTTTTTGCAAGTTCGACGGCTTCAATGTCGTGCATTAATCTTAGTTGAATTTGTTTGTTATCAAGGTTATTTTTTAATAGTGAAAGCATATAATTTTGCATTTCGTCTAAAGTTTTTATTGCATCAGAAGAAATATCATTTAGTTTTTTTGCAAGTTCAAAAACTTCTCCTCGTTCAAATTCGTAGTAGTTTTCAAAAATATCTTTAATGTTATCCCAATTGTAGTCGGTGTTTTCAAAAGAAGGTACAAAGAAACATTGAGAACGAGAAATTATTGTTGAGATTAAATCCTCTTTGTCACGAGTTAAAAAGAAGAAGGTTGTTTTTGAAGGTGGCTCTTCAATCGTTTTTAAAAGAGCATTTGCGGCTTCTTCTTGAAAATTTAGCTTGTTTAATCCTTGAATATTATCATCATTATCTCTATCGCAGAAAATAAAAACTCTGTGAAAATCAGAAGATGTTAAAAGAGATTGTTTTATTTCTTGAGCTTGTCGTATGGAAATTACGGTTTTTGAGTCATCTCCTTCAGGTTTGTTGTCAATTCTGGAAATTGTTAATACCGCAGGGTGTTCACCCATTCTAATCCAATTGCAGTCAAGGCAATTGCAGTCATAATTCTTATCTTTTTTACAGTTTAAAAGTCTTGCAATGTATAGCGCAAGGTCATATTGGGCTTGTAAATCGTGTCCATATAGCAAAATGCTATGAGCAATAGATTTGTTAGAATTTTTAATTCCGTTTTCAAAATATTTTACTAAAAAAGGATATTTATCTAAGAAGTGCATTTTGCACCTCCATTTCGCTGTCAATTGATTGACCTGACTTTATTCTATACTCTGCATTAGTTAAATTTTCTTTTAATTTTACTAAATTCTTTAATTGTTGCCCTCTGCTATTTTTCATAATTGCAGTAACTTGTTTTGCTGACATTCCTGTAATTGAAGCAATTTCTTCAACCGATTTGTTAGAATTTATTTTTAATAAAATTCTCTTTCTCAAAATGGTTTGAATTGCTGACAAAATTTCTAGAGGGTGCTTTTTATCTAAAAGTTTTTTGTATTCAAAAAGAGCTTTGTCATAATCTTGAGACATAACAAGTTCTGTAAAATGAAACAAATCTTCGTTTGAAATACAGATTTCTTTAACCATTGATTTCGTAATATTTTTTTCTGGATATGCAAACAGTTTAAGTTTGTCTAACTCATAATCAAGTTCTCTTAAGTGATTGCCAACACTTTCTATTAACTCATCAATGGCAGGTTGTTCAAGAGTTATCCCCTTTGACTTGCCCTGTTTTTTTAGCCAAGCTGATAAATCTTGTTTGCCATAATAATTCATTTGGTAACGTAAAAATTCTTGCGAATTGAATTTTGAAAGAATTTTGAAAATCTTTTTGCGCTTGTCGATTTTTTTACGTTCATCAGCTGGATAGTTTAAGTAAAAGGCTATATCACAACCTTCCATATTGTTGGTTAATGCGGTTTCAAGCTCTTTTAATTCGTTATCCTCAAAACTTATGGCTTTTTCTTTGTCTTCTCCGTAAAAATAACGGTTGCAGTTTATTGCGGTCAAAGTTTTTCCAAACATAATACCTTGAGAGCGTACGGCAAGCATTAAATCTGGATATTTTGGATAATATAATTTTTTGAAATTTACAGACGCAAAATTCTTATCCAACCCTTTTTTTAAGGCTTCGATTGCTAAATCAATATTATAATCTTCATCACCGTAATAAAAATATACTGCCATAACTACGATTCAATCAATAAACTTGCACCGATAACGCCTGCGTTGTTGCCTAGTTGCGCTGGAACAATTTCAACAGCTTCAGCTGAAACAGGCATTGCACGTTTCATAAGTGCTTCTTTTGTAGGTTTTAATAACAAATCGCCACAAGCTGCAACACCACCGCCGATGATAATTCTTTCTGGGTTCAATAGATTTACAACACTTGCTAAACCAGTGCCTAAATATTCGCCCATAAATTTAAAAATCATATTTGCAACGCCGTCGCCTTGTTCAGCAGCTTTTGCAACAATGTAAGGGGTAATTTCACCATTTTCAGCCATTTCTCTGAATTTTGTAGATTTACCACCTTTTAAGTATTCTTCTGCCATTGCAACAATTGAAGGTCCTGAAACGTATGCTTCTAAACAACCGTAATCACCACAACCACAAAGTTTGTCACCATTTGCGAAAAGTTTGATGTGACCAATTTCACCCGCAGTATTGCTTGCGCCACGTACAAGTTTACCGTTGATTACGATACCTGAGCCGATACCTGTACCAACTGTAATGCAAACTAAGTTGTCACAGCCTTTACCTGCTCCGTAATTTAATTCACCTAAAGTAGCAACACGTACATCGTTGTCAATTCTTGTTGGTATTCCAAATTCTTTTTCAATAATGTCAGTGATTGAAACATTATTCCAGCCTGGAATATTTGTTGAATGTTTTACAATACCGTTTTTGTAATCAATTTGTCCAGGAAAACCAAAACCAATTCCTTCAACATTAGCTTTTGAAGAATTTGTTTCTTCCATAAGTGTAATGATTGCTTGTTTCATGTTGTTAACAGTGTATTCGTACCCCATTTCTGAACGAGTCGGAGTTGAATTTGAATATAAAATTTCGCCTTTATGGCTAACAAGTGCAAATTTAATGTTAGTCCCACCAACATCAATACCAATTCTATTTTTAGTCATCTTTAATACCTCTTTTTCTTACAATCATAATAGGACAAACAAGCATGCTTGTCATGTTCAAAAAGAAGGAAATGCTTCAAACCCGCATCAATACTAAAAAGGCAATAAATTTTTATAAAAATACTTAATATATATGTAAGCGATAAGCAAACAAACAATTTAATAAAAAGGATAGAAAGAATATTAGCACATTAATTTATATGCGCTGATAATAACAAAGATTTTTATACTCTCTCTCTTAATATCCTCGTGTTTATTTAATGTTCGTCAACAATCTTGACGAACTTTTTATTGCAAAAAAAAGAGGGCGCCTGTTAAACCCTCAGTACTTGAATTTACTCTAAAATTTTCTCTCTCTAGTTAGAAATTTTTCACATCAAACCGAGCAGTGCTATAAGAGCACTGCGGTTTGTTATTTCGGCTATAAATGCTGTAAATAAACAGCAATAAAAAAGTTTTTAGTATTTCCCGAATTTTTGGTAGGATTCGCTCGCTTCGTTCAACATCACCCTACTGAAATTCGTTATGATGATACCAATCTCATTGCTTCTTGTAGCAATTCTTTTTGAGATGAAATCAATTTGTTTGCAAGTTCCATTTGAACTTTTGCTTGTTGGTAGTTTGCGATGTTATCTTTGAATCCAACGTTTGACAATTCTAACAAGCCTGAACGAATTTCGTTACGTCCTAAAACAGGTCTACCTGATTCTTCAGTTTCAATGTATTGACCGTCTTTAACTTCGTATAAACCGTTTTTGTTGTGGAAACTCATTGTTGCGATTTTATACAAAGGAACACGTTTTTTACCGCCGTCGGCTTTACCATAGATTGTACCGTCGTTTTTAATTTCGTAATCATCGTATTTACCTAAGTATTTACCATTATTTGGGTCAATCCAAAGTTTGATGTTAGTTGTTGGAACATCTAATGCACCACCCTTTGTAATTGTTTCTTCATAAAGGTCTGCACTCAAAGATTTTGTACCAGCCATGATTTCACCTTTATCGTTTAAGATGTAACCTTGAACTGTATTACCGTCTTTGTTTGTATAAACACCTTCGTTGTTGAAATCAAATTCACCATGTCTTGTGTAAATTACCTTGCCTTCATCGGTACGAGTAACGAAGAAGCCTTCGCCTTCAAGGAATAGGTTTGCGTTTGCTGTACCAGGAGTAGATTTACCTTGTCCGAAGTTTTTATCGCAATTGTCAAGAACTGCACCACCTAAGAAGGTTTTGAATGTTACCTTATTCTCCTTAAATCCAGGAGTATATATGTTGGTCATATTTGTTGTAAGGGTATTCATCCATTCTGTTGTTGCCTTTTGCGTATTAAGCGCAGTTACAAAAGAATCATTCATAGCCGTTCTCCTTATTACTGTTTCTGTTATTACGTTTTTCTTCCTTGTTGTCTTTTCTTGATTGATCTCTATATGACAAGTTTTCGTATTCTAATCCTTCATCATTAAATTTTTGCTTTAATAAAGGAATGTTAGATTTTAAGTATTGTTCTACTGCTGCATCTCCTGGTAAAAATTCTGCTGAAATTCTGCCATTGCGGTTAACTTTTAAGATTACTGATAAATCTTTGTCAAAGTCAACACGGAAAGATTTATTTGTTTCTTGAGATTCTTTCAATGCATTCAATAAGCTCTTTGAAACTTTTGCGGAATGTGCTTCTTCAACATCTTTTAATGTTGCTTGATTTGCCATATCTGTTGCTTTTGAATCTTGTGAAACTTGATTGTTGTTTTCAACTAAGTTTTGGAAGAATTTTGCGTCTGCTTCTGTCATCTTAATTGATTTTTCTTCAGCCTTTCTAGCTGATGATGCAGAGTTAGATTTACTTGCTTTCTTTGTGTTTTTTGTTGATAAGTTTGCATCAATAAATTTAACAATGTCACTTGTTTTTGAAGTTGTTAAATTCTCTTTCAAGTCTTGTACAGGCGAAATTGGTGCGAAAGTAATAACTTTCATATCTTTAGCTGGTTTTTCAGGTTTGTTTAAATCAACAGGCTTGATTTCTCCAACTTCTGTTGCTACCGTATTTTTAATGATATTTGTATCATTGTCAACTTTTGAATTTGAAATAACTGATTTTTTGTTATCAACTTTTTCAGTTTTTGATGTTTTTTCATCTTTTAATAACGATTTGATGTTGTTGCTTACTGTGTTAATTTTTTCAGGTGAACTTGTATTTTTTGCAAATTTATCGCTTGCTACAAATTCGATTTCATCAGTTATAACCGGTTTAACGTCTTTTGTTTCAACGTTTTTAACTTCAACTTTTTCATTTTTTACGTTATTTTGAGATAAGTTAGCTTTTATATTATTTTTAGTAACATTTGTAACTGCTTCATCTTTAACAATATCTAAAGATTTGGTTTCTGCATTTGCGATTGAACCAACAACTTCCACATTGTCTGCTTTTTCAGCAACAGTTCCTGCAACCTCAGGTTTTTCAGTTATTTTTGTATCAACAAGGTCAGCTTTAGCAGTTGTACCAGCTACTTCTGGTTTGTCAGTAGCTTTTGCAACAGTTCCTGCAACTTCATTGTCAGGAGTTTCTGAAGATACTGTGTTGACAATGTCGAAATCAACAGGGATATCGTTTTTAGTAGTTTTGTCTATTACTAAATCCTCTGTCATTTTTAAATTATCTGAATTGTTAGAAATTTCAACTGTATCAATGTCGCTTGTAACTTCTGCATTGTCATTCAAGTTTGATTGTTGATTTCTGTTATTGCTTGATAAATCCAACAAATCAGACTCATTAGAGTTGTCTTTATGTAATTTTGATTTATCATTTTTTTCTGTTTCAATTTCTTTGTCTGATTTTATTGCAGTTGAAACTTGAGCAATTTGGTTTTCATTTTTGTTTGCTTTTAATTCAATTTGTTTGTTGTTAACCAAAACGATCTCTTTTACAAGTTCTTTTTCGGCTTTTTCGTGAATAGAAAGTTTTTGGTTTTGAGTTAAGTTTTCTTTGTTTAATGTTTTGTCAAAAGAGGTTTTATTTTCTGTTGTAGAAATAAATTTAAAATCTTTTACCGCATCAGCATTCTTACCAACAGTTTCAGTTGTGTTTGTGGGTTTAATATCTGTTTTAGTGTTGTTTGCAACTTCAATGTCAGACATCATAGATACAGCATCTTTAAATGAAGTACCTTCTGCTGTTTTAATTGCAGGCTTTGTAGTCGTAGCTTGTGCTACTTGAACATTGTTATCAAGTTTTTGGGCTGATGTTTTGTTAATTTCCATGTTCTCTCTCTATTTCTCTTTGATATTGCTCTAGCAACTCTTGTTCTTCTCGTGTTTCTCTTGATTGTTGGAAGTATCTTTGAACGCCTAGCTCTGACATATTTTTTAATTCAGCTGCTTTTTCTTCTGCAATGTATGCGTCTCTAGATTTTTCCTTATGTTTTTCAAGTACCTTTACTGCTTGCTCTAATTCAACTAGCTTTTGCATTTCTTGCTGAACTATTTCTTCTTTTTCTTGTCTTACAAGTTCAAGCTGTTCGGCTTTTTCCCACAAGTGATGCAAGTAGTTGTCGTATGCTTCCATCATTGTGAAATCTGCGTGTCTTTGATTTTGTTTTGTCGCCTCAATTTCAGCATTGTTACGTTGAATATCTGCTTCAGCCTCGTATAACGCTTGCTGAGCTTTTTGAAGAACCATTAATTGTTCTTCTTTTTTACGTATTCTAAAATCAAGTACTTTTTGTAGTCTATAAACGAAAGGCATATTACACTCTCACGTTAACATTATGGGGCATAATGCATCAAGTTTATACATCTATTTGTATGATTTATTTAATAATTTATTTTAAAAAGTCAATATTTTTTAAATTTGAGCAATAATAACTCTATCAATTCCAGCTAAATCTTTTTCTATTTGAATATTTTTGTAGCCTTCTTGTTCTAGTGTTTGTTTTATATCTTCGCTTTGACCTAAACCCATTTCAAATAATAAATACCCATTTTTGTTTAAGTAATTTTTTGCGTTTTTTGAGATTTTTTCGTAAAATTCTAACCCTTTTTCGTCTTTTGTATAAAGTGCTAAATCTGGGTCAAAAGTGACTTCTTTTTGAATTGTAGCTTTTTCGCTTAATGGAATGTATGGTGGATTTGAAACGATTAAATCATATTTTTCACTAACCTTTTCAAAAAGGTTTGATTTTAATGTTTTAACTTTTTCGCTCAAGTCTAAATTTTTAATATTTTCCTCTGCAATTTTTAACGCATTGTCAGACACGTCAAGAGCCGTTGATTTACTTAATGTATATTTAGCAATGGTACATGCTAAAATGCCTGTACCTGTTCCGATATCAAGTGCAGATTTAAGATTGTTTTTGTTTATAACATCAATAGCTTTTCTTGCTAAAATTTCAGTTTCATCACGAGGAATAAGAGTATCTTTAGAAACCTTGAACTTGTCGCCCATAAAGTATGCAAAACCTAGAATTTGTTGAATTGGCATTCGTGTTCTGGCACGAAGTTGAGCTTTTTCTTTAACAATGCTAAGTTTACCTTCATCTAAGCGTTTGCCCATAACGATATCAACGGCACTGTATCCGCAAAAATGTTCAATAAGCATTTTTACTTCAGCATTAGCCTCGCTTTGCTCAATCCCTGCTGAAGTCAATATTTTCACTATTTCTACTATACTCATCTAAAATCTCACTTATCATTGTTTTTAAATCATATTTTGACAAATTTGTTGTATCTTTTTTGTCTATATTATATTTTTTGCACAAACGCTCGTAATAATAAAGTTGTTTTTTTGTTGGCGGTTCTTTTTGCATTTTAACATCTTGCAAAAATTTTCTTTTTTGTTTTTCAAATGCTTTTTGAGCCTCAATTAAAGGCTTTTGCGATTCTTTGTAATTGTAATAAGATTTGCACTCTTTTAAATATGAAAGAGTGTCAGATTTAAAATCTTCATCATAAAGAATATTTTCCAAAAATTCAAAATGAGGGTTGTCCATTTTGAAGTAATATTCTTCATCTTCAACAAATTTTTCATATATTTTTTGAATATCAAAATTAGGACATTTTTTTACTAATGCCCTTAAAAAGTTACATAACGCTGATTTTTGAGTTTTGCTCAACGTTAAATAAATTTTATTTTTAATGTATGACATAACATAATATTAACGCAAAATATCTTTAACAGATAATTTTTCACCGATTTTTGCGTGGTGGAATGCCAACATTTTTTTGTAAATAGGATTTGAAACGTTTGATGCTGGAACAGAAACTGTTTTTTCTTCTTTTTCAACAGGTGCTTCAACTTTATCTAAAACTTGTAATCTAATTACTTTGTTATCCATTTTTAAATCCTCTTTAAATCTCTCGTACTTATATAAAGAAAATTTTTAGAAAAAAATTGCCTTTTTGTATGATTTTATATTAACAAATCTTTACAAAGTTGTAAATAATGTGTAAAATGTAATTTGTAAAAAAGGTTTCAAATCATGTAGGCATCATGGTTTTAGCTATTTGTAAATTTTTGTAAATTTTTTTTGAATATGTCTGAAATCATGACAATTACTGAGAGAGAAACCACTTTATATAAATATAGTATCAGTATAATTATGGATAGACTATGGCGTTAACACTAGATAACATCAGACAACTCTATAATTTACAAAAGGCTTCTGACAAAGAGGTTATGGAGTTTGCAAAAGCAAACAACATCGAAATTAGCTTGTCAGGGTTTAAGAATACTGCAAATTTAAACGACTTAAAAGGAAATGCAGGTGGTTCTGTATTTGGTTTTAATAACAAACAAAGTGCACAACAAAAGACTCCTGTAACATTTACGCCAAAAACTAACTTTAATTTTGGAAACACTCCAAAATTTAGCGCAAATCCGCCATCATTAAGTCAAAATATGTCTATTTTTGGTAATGGCTTTGGAGTCGGAAATTCAAATACTCCTTCATTGTCTCAAACTCAAAATGTTGGTCAATTAGCTTCTGCATCAGGTGCGTTGGGCAAAGATTATGCTGCTGATTTCAAAAAGACACATAGCAATTGGTTTAAAAACATGAATTTTAATTTTGCAAAGGTGTCAAATGACACCGTTGATTCATTCTTGACTGAACAATTTGCTAAGGGTGATGAAATTAAATCCAAATTTGCTGGTAAAATTACAGATCCAGAAATGTCACGAGTTGTAAGTGTAAAATACAATGAACAAACTGGTGAAATTATAAAAATTCACGATGATGGTTCAGAACACAAAGAACAAATGACGGCAGAACAATTAAAAATGTACCAAGGAATAAGTAAAAAATATAAATTGGTATCATCTGAATATGTTGACGGTCGTGTAATTGAACACATGGCAAATGGTAAAACTCGTGAAAGAGAAGCCTTCTTTGGAGAACGTGGATACCAAAAAGACGGTAATTCTGTAGATGAAGAATTGCAAAATGCGTTCCCAGAAGATTATGCAAATATTAAAACTGATGATGACAGAAAAACTTTGATGGCTAGATATATCAAAGAAAACATGAAAAATATGTCATCAGAAGAACGTGAAAGAAAAATTGATGAATTATTAAAGAACACTGACCGTTCATCTACATCAGGTATTTACTTGATGTCGATTGCAGGTGGTTTGTCTAGAGCTGCAAGAAAACATGCAAATAGTAGAATTATTACATCTCGTGATTCTGTAGATGCTCAAGTTACAACTGCACAAGCAGCAATTACTCAAGGCATTTCAGAAAGAGGCTTAACATCTGCAGACCAAGCTCAAGCCATTAGAGATGCAGAAGAACTTGCTGATGATTTTGGTCAAGGTACTCATTATGCACAAACAGTAGGTTCTAACATTGCTACAATCTCTGCAGATAACATGGAACAAGCTGGCATGTCAGCTATGAAAAGAGATGCTTCTACTTTTTCAAGAACAGCAACAGAAGCTATTGAAAGTACAAAAAGTACACATGAAGTATTGATAGAAGCTTTAGATGGCAATAAAGAATTAGCTGATAAAGTAGAAAATGAATTAGCAGATAAATTATTTGAGCAAACTGGTCTAAAAGGCGGAAAAATTCAAAATATCAGTACAGATAGTAATGGCGTAACAAAAGCTCAAGTTTGTGCTGTATCAGGTTGTGCAGAAATTGAATTTGATTTATTAAATGGTGACACACAAGCTGCATTGAAAAAATTTGCAAAGCTTAACATGGCTACTGTTAGTGATGAACAAAAGGCTGGTTTAAGCCGAGTTGCTCGTCAATCTATAAGTACAGTAAAACCAGAAGAAATGCAAGCTGTTGCTCATTTAGGTGTAACGTCAGAAACTAGTATTCAAGATGCAAAAGTTCAAGCTCAAGTGATTACTGAACGTTATGAAGGTTTTGAAGAATTACCTGAAGATGCAAGAAAGGCATACTTAAGTGAACAAGGTAAACAAGGCTATAAGTATCAAGAAGAAAACCAATTAATGGCAGATGATTTAGGTCGTAAGCATGATGTTGATGATATTTATAACATTACAAATGCTGATTTTGTTCAAATGTATGAAAATGCAAAAATTCAACAAGAAATCGCACAAAGAACTGTTGATTCAGGTAATGAAGATGCAATGACAAATTTAGCAAACCATGCCTATGAATTAGATCCTGACAATGTTGAAGATATTGTTAAGATGTTAAAAGAACAAGGCTCTGATAAAACAAAACAAGCCTTGGAAGAAGCTAAAACTCGTTACGAAGAACAAGCTCAACGAGATAAAGAAATAGCAGAAGCTAAGAAGGCAGAAACAGAACGTGCAAAAACAGCTCAAGCTGAAACCGAAAAAGCTAAATCTCAAGCTCAACAACCAGCAAAAAATACTCAAACAGTTGCACAAAGTAGCGGTCAACAAGTTAAGGCTCGTACTAATTTTTCAAATGTAAGTATTTTAAAGGCAATTTCAACAAAAGAATTTAAAGAAAAATCAATTGCTGAAAAGAAAGAAGTATTTAAGCAATTGAATACTAGAGAACGTGCTCAAGCAATTGGTGAAATGGTTGAAACTACAGATGCTACATCATTGAAAAATATGATGTATAGTAGCTTTAAGACTGATATTTTGAAATATTTAGTTCAACATTCAAACGCTAAAAATAACCAAAAATTAAAATATGTTGAAAGATTCTTATCTCCAACAGATAAAAAGATGCTTGAAGAAATGCAAGAACAACACAAAAAGAATAAACTTATATTATAAAAATAATTAGAAAAAGGCGGTCAGCCCCTATTGGACTGACCGCCTTTTTGTTTATCTTAAATTACGCATGTTCAATTTGTAATGTAACTGTTGTTAAGTCACAAACTTCTGAAGGGCCAAAGTATTGGATAGCACCAGGGAATAAGTAACGGTCATTCATTGCCCATTCTTCTCTCATTGCTTCTAATTCTTTGAACACTTTGCCGTCTAATTTGATTAACGCTTTTTGGATAACAGGTTTCATTTCACCGTGACGTTTTTCCATATTCATCATCATAGTTAGAGGAACACCACCAGCAACCCATTCTTTAGCAGGTTTAATCAAGTTTTTAACTGATGATAAATAACCAGTTAGACCAAAGTTGATTAGAGCAAAAGCGTTGAAACCTAATGAGTAGCAGTAATCAGCATCAAAGTTTGAAGGGAATGCGCAACGTCCTTCATAACCAAAGAAGTGAGCTTGGTCTGAGAATTTACCAACATAAACGCCTTCATCTTTTAATTCATTTAATCTTGTTCTAATCATTTCAATTAATAATTTTTCAGTTTCAATTCTAGAAACTTGAACATTACCATGAGGGTCTCTGTCCATTAATAATTGAGCTTTGATTAAAGCAGGTAAGCTCAAGAATAATTTTGCATTATTTTCATCTAATTTTGAAGCGATAATTTTGAATTTTTCTTCAGAACGAACATTTTGATATGTTTCATCAGATTCTAATTCGTGAGTTAAATCGTTCAAGCTAGAAATCAAATCTTTCATTTCTGGAATGAATTCAATTAAACCTTCTGGAACGATTACAATACCGAAGTTTTTACCATTTTCAGCACGTTTGCAAATTATTTTGCACATGTCTTCAACGATTTGGTTTAATGACATTTTCTTTTCTTCAACTTCTTCTGAAACTAAGCAGATGTTTGGTTGAGTTTGCAATGCAGCTTCAACAGCAACGTGAGATGCGCTTCTACCCATGATTTTAATGAAGTGCCAATACTTTTTAGCTGAATTTGCGTCTCTTTGAATGTTACCGATTAATTCAGCGTAAGTTTTTGTAGCTGTATCAAAACCAAAAGAAACTTCAATTTGGTCGTTTTTCAAGTCACCGTCAATTGTTTTAGGACAACCGATTACTTGAATGCCAGTATCGTGTTTAACAAACCATTCTGCAAGTAATGCAGCGTTTGTATTAGAGTCGTCGCCACCGATGATAACAACAGCAGAGATGTTCAATTTTTTACAAACTTCTAACGATTTTTTGAATTGTTCTTCTGTTTCTAATTTTGTTCTACCAGAACCGATGATATCAAAACCACCTGTGTTTCTGTAAGCATCAATGAATTTGTCATCAAATTCAACGTATTTGCCGTCGATGATACCAGACGGACCACCTAAGAAACCATATAATTTATTTTCTTTGTTAGCTTGTTTTAATGCGTCATATAAACCAGCGATAACGTTGTGTCCACCAGGAGCTTGACCACCTGATAAAATAACACCTACGTTTTTAACGCCTGATACTTTTTCTTCGTTTCCGACAGCAAATTCTACGATTGCTTGACCGTAAGTTTTTGCGAACAATTCTTTGATTTGTTCTTTATCTTTTACGGCTTCTGTTTTTTCTTTTTCAACGCAAATTAACTTGTTGATGCCTGCTTTTAGGCTTTCAGGAAGTTTTGGTTGATATTTTAATCTTTCTTGTTGTAATGGTGAAAGTGTTTTCATAATCTTTTTCCTTCTTTCTTTAATACCCAATTAAAATATATCATAAATATACTTAATTTACTTTTTCTTTTTCCATTAATTGGCGAACATGCTTTCTAACCTCCTCTTTTTGTGGAAAGTTAGTAAATTTTGTCAAAGTTTCTTTGAATAATTGAATTGCATCATCAATTTTTCCGGCTTTTTCATAAGCGTAAGCTAGGTTTAAATGTATTTTGTAATCTTTTTTGATTTTCATTGCTCTTTCATAGTATGCAATACATTCCGGCATGTTATCAGAGCAATATAAAACAAGTCCCATTTGAGAATTTGCATCATAAGATTTTGGTTTTAATTCAATTGCTAAGTTACAATAAATGATTGCGTTTTCCCAATCGCCCATTTTTGAATAAGCTACAGATGCGGCAAGTGCTGCATCAAAATTTCCAGGTTGAAGTTCTAATAATTTTAAATAAATATCAAGAGCTTTCTGAGTTAATGAAAAATCATTTGCAAGGTGTTCTTTTGCCTCAAAAACATTAGCAACAAGCATTGCATACTTTTTGTTGCAGTCTGAATTAAATATGTAGTCTGCTAATTCTGATGCTTTTTCGATATCGCCAATTTGCATGTATGTTTCAGCAAGTGCTTTTACATTTGCTTCATCTTGTTTGTATTTAAAACTTTCTACAAAATATTTTATAGCATCTTCAAATTCTTTTCTTTTGTAATGAATCAAAGCTACGTTATACAACGAATTTTGGTCGGTAGGATAGCTTTCTAAAAATATTTTGTAATTTTCTAATGCTTTATCATCTAGTTCAAGTTGTTGATATGCAAGTGCTAAATTGTAGTAAGCATAATTTTCAGCATTACTTTGTCTTAGGGCAATTTTGAAAAATTCAACAGCTAAATTATATTTTTTTTCGTTATATAATTCTCCGCCTCGAGTAAAATATGCGTCAAATGTAGACATTTTTTCCCGAACTTGTCTAAAATATGTTTTAATTCGTTCTATTAATAATCCTTGCATAATTTTATTGTATTATAATTATATGAAAATGCTATAGATTTAAAGAAGGATTTTTTATGTTTGATTATATATCGGGAAATTTAGCATATAAAACTCAAAATTCAAAAGGGTGCTACTTTACAGTTGATGTAAACGGAATTGGTTACAGAGCTGAAGTTGTAGCGTCTGATTATGATAAAAAAAATGTAAATGATGATGTTAGGATTTTTACAGTATTAATTCATAGAGAAGACGCAATGCTTCTTTGCGGATTTCTTTCTAAAGAAGCTCGTGACATTTTTAGAGTGTTAACTTCTGTTTCTGGTGTTGGTGTAAAAATGGCTTTGACACTGCTTAACGAGTTTGAAATTAGCGATTTAATTTATTTTGTAATCAACGAAAATTCAAAAGAATTAACAAGAGCAAAAGGTGTCGGTGCAAAATTAGCACAAAAAATTGTTATTGAATTAAAAGACAAATTTATAAATTTACAACCAGAATTGAAGAAGTCTTCTATTTCTGCTGAAATTCCACCTCAAACAGAAGACGTACAAAATATTTTGTTGTCTCTTGGTTATGAAGAAAATGAAATTTTGTCAGCAATAAAATATGCAATTTCTAAGGGGCATGATGTTAATAATTCAGAAGAATTTTTAAGGGTAACCTTACAAATTTTATCAGCCTAAAATGCTTGCAAATTCTCATGTTGAGCATGCTTAATGTTTGTAAACTTTTTGTAACAATTGTAAGAAATACTAGCAAAAATTGCTTTGTCGATACGTTCATGTATATGTAGGTAAATAAGGTTATTATATTCATGATTAATCCAATCAGTGCAAATTCAATTGCTCCAAAGACAACAAAAACAAGCATTTTTTATGTTAACGACTTGCACGGACAAACAATGAAGATGGAAAAGGTTTACAACATGTCAAAAGCATTTGACCAATTTGTTCCGTCTGAAAAAACAACTAAATTAAAATTGTCTTCAGGTGATATTATGTTAGGTGAAAGCTCAAAACCAAACGTAATTGCATCTAAATTTTTAGAAATGATTGGTGTTACTGCAACTGCTGTTGGTAACCATGAATGTGACGGCGATTCTAAACAATTATATGATTTAACAAAAGATAAAAACTACAAAATGTTAGGTCTAAATGTTAAAATTGACGAAAAAAATCCATTAAGTAAAAGAATTGAAAAATCTTATATTCAAGAAAAAGATGGTGAAAGATATGGCATTATAGGTTTATTACCACCAGATTTATTCACTCGTGTAGCAAAACCAGACAACTACAAAGATTTCAAGGTAGATGATTTTGACAAAACAATTAAAGATGTTCAAGAAGAAGTAAACAAATTACAAGAACAAGGCGTAAATAAAGTTATCGTTATATCTCACGCAGGCAACGCTAACGAAAAAAGATTAGCTCAAGAAACTTCTGGTATTGATGTAATCTTAGGCGGTCACTCTCACGAATTAATCAAAGACGTAAAAGAAGGCGAAAACTTGTTATACGGTAAAGACGGTAATCCTGTTGTTATTACACAAGCTGGCAAAGATGCTGATAACATTGGTGTTTTAAACCTAGAATTTGATGAAAACGGTGTTATTACAAAAGTTCAAAACAACGTAACTCCAACAAAAGGTTTCAGAAGAAACTTAATCATGAAATACTTCTCAGAAAAAGTTTTAGGTAAACCTGAAATGGTTGGTACAGTTAAAGCTGCTGACCCAGAACCAGCAAACAGATTAGGTGCAGAAAACCCACACGCAGACTTTGTTGCAGATGCAATGAAAGAAGCAACAGGCGCTGAAATCGCAATTTTAGGTTCAGCTAACTTAAGAAACACATTTGAAGCTGGTGCTATCACTTCAAGAGACGTATCAAGTATCGTTCCATTCAAAAACGGTATGGTAGTTGCTCCATTAAGTGAAAAAACTTTAGTTGATGCTTTAAAATTTGGTGCTCATTCATTAGTTAGCGCAGGTACAAAACCTGGTATCTTACAAGTTTCAGGTTTAAACTATAAAATGAACAAAGCAGGTGAATTGCTTTCAGCTGATTTTGTTGATAAAAACGGTAACAAACAAGCATTAGATATTAACAATCCAAAAGAAGATAAAACATTTAAAGTTGCATTGGATACATACTATGCTAACGGTCGTGACGGCTTCTCTATGCTAAGCTGTATGGACAAAGTTGAACAAACTTTTGAAGACGATAAAGATAAAATGGTTATGGCTAAATTAAAAAGAATGACTCAAGCAGGTCAACCAATCGAAGTTAAAGCTGATAACAGAATCCAAATCGTAGACTAAATTTAAGGAAAAAATTAAGAGATAATGAAAAGCGCCAAGTTTATAAAATAAACTTGGCGCTTTAGAATTT
>OGMF01000333.1_pt1 | contig 55855 bp, 47 predicted proteins | sample 1572921 | NCBI WGS metagenome assembly OGMF01 (sample SAMEA2581919, study PRJEB24529) | metagenome | biome: Human gut stool | place: China | collected 2011 | reverse complement strand
ATAAAAATAAAATCTAATTTATTTGATGCTGATAATGAAAAAGGCGCAGATGAAAAAGTAGAAGTCGAAATAAAAGGCCTTTTTGATGGTCATAATGAAGGTGGCGTTACTGTAGCCCAAGAACTTTACGAAAATACTTTGATAACTGATTTAGATACTGCTGCAAAAGTATATGGAAATACAGAGGATACGGCAGTATATCAAGATGCAACATTTTTTGTAAAAGGTGATAAAAATTTAGATAAAGTTATTAAAAATATTGAAAAACTCGATATAGATTGGCAACAATATAATTTGATTAAAAGTTCAAATAATTACCCAGCACTACAACAGTCTATATCAGGTATATATAAAATAGCTAACAAATTATTTGCAGGATCATTATTATTTGCAGGTGTTACAGTTTCATTACTATTGTTTTTATGGATGAATGCTAGAAAAAAAGAAATTGCAATTTTACTTTCATTAGGAATTTCAAAAGCCAAAATATTCGGACAATTTGTTATTGAACTAGTATTTGTATCAATCCCAGCATTTATAGGATCATACTTTCTAGCTGTTTATACAGCAAGTATGATTGGAAATAACATATTAAGTAAAGTCACTGGTACTATAGCAAAACAAATTGCTAAACAATCAGCTTCTAGTCAACTTGGAGGTGGAGCTGAAGTGGATGGATTTAATAAAACACTAACAAGTTTAGAAATTAATATATCTCCAAAATTAATGATATATGTGGTCTTATTTATGTCAATAGTTCTTATAATTTCTTTACTAATATCTTCATCAAGTAATTTAAAGAAAAGTCCAAAGGAATTATTAATTGATACAAAATAGTTAAAACTTATTTTTTGTAAAATGTAATTACTTTTATAGTGATTTAAGCGATAGTATGATATAATTTAAACATAGAGAGGAGAAAAAAATGAAAAAACAAAATATTTTAATAATATGTTTGATATTATTAGCAGTTATATCATTTATAATATTTACATTAGTATCAGGTGGTGGTAACAAGGGTAGTCTTAAAACATCCAAAGATATTAATAACATTATTAATACTATAAATAAAAATAATAAAAATGTTTTACCAGAACTTGAAACTATGAAAATAGATATAAAGAATATTGATGAGGTTACTAGTTATACTGGTTTGAAAACAAATGATGGCATTGAATCGATTATTGTATCAGTACCAGTAATGACAGCACAAGCTTATTCAGTGGCTGTTGTTAAGGTTAAAGATAATGCAGATGTAGAAAAAATTAAACAAGAGATGTTAGATAATATTGATATGAGACGTTGGATTTGTGTTTCTGCTGAACAATTATATATCACTAATAGTGGTAATGTAATATTCTCTGTAATGGCTGATAAAGATATTGCTAAAGCAGTATATAATGATTTTAAGAAATATGTAAAGAATAATATTGGAAAAGAATTAGAAAAATCAAATGACGAGGAAAATATAGAACTTCCACCAGAAATGCCAGCAGCAGAATAATGAAGCACCTTTTAAGGTGTTTTTTTAAAGGAGGAGAAAATGTTATTTACTAGTATTAGTTTTTTATATTATTTTTTACCAGCATTAATAATTATATATTTTATAACACCTAAAAAATATAAAAATATTATTTTATTAATTGCATCTTTATTATTTTATTTCTACGGAGAACCTAAATATGTTTTTTTAATGATTGCAGAAATTGTTATTGCTTATACTGGAGCTATTTTAATTGATAAATATAAAAGTCAAAGTAAAAATATATTAATAATAACTTTATTTATACATGTATTTTTATTAATAATATTTAAATATACTGATTTTATTATACAAACTATTAATGATATATCTAATGCTAATATTAAATTATTAAATATTGCATTACCAATAGGAATATCATTTTATACATTTCAAATTATAAGTTATGTTATTGATGTATATAATGGAAAAGTTAAGGTTCAAAAAAACATTATAAATTTAGCCACTTATGTATCTTTATTTCCACAATTAGTCGCAGGACCTATTGTTAGATATCAGACAGTAGAAAAAGAACTTGATAATAGAGTACATAGTTTTAATAATTTTGCATATGGCATAAGAAGATTTTCTATTGGACTTGCTAAAAAAGTATTGATAGCTAATGCTTTAGGAGAACTTTGTAGTAAAGCTTCTGCTACTTCTGAAGAAACAGTAGTTTTCTTTTGGATATTTGGCATAAGTTATATGCTTCAGTTGTATTTTGATTTTTCTGCTTATAGTGATATGGCTATTGGTCTTGGAAGAATATTTGGATTTCATTTTCCTGAAAACTTTAATTACCCATATATATCAAAAAGTATAACTGAGTTTTGGCGTAGATGGCATATTTCTCTTAGTACATGGTTTAAGGATTATGTTTATATTCCCCTTGGTGGTAATAGAGAAGGTAAATATAAACAAATAAGAAATATTTTAATAGTATGGTTATTAACCGGAATATGGCATGGTGCTAATTGGACTTTTTTAATATGGGGATTATTGTTTGGAATTATTCTTATAATAGAAAAAATATTCCTTAATAAATTTATGGAAAAATTACCATCTTTTATAAAAAGAATATATGTTTTATTTATTGTTATGATATTATTTATTATATTTAATGCTGAGAATATGTCAGTGGCTTTGACTAATATTAAAGGATTATTTGGTATGAATGGAGAAGTTTTTATTAATGATTATACACTTCATTACTTTAAGAGTTATTTACCGTTACTAATTATTGCTTTTTTTGGGGCTACTCCTTTTATTAAAATATTAATAGATAAATTAAGAAAAAATAAATATGTAAATAACATAATTAATATTTTAGAACCAATTTTAATAGTTATGATATTAGTAGTTGTTACTTCTTATTTGATAGATAATTCATATAATCCATTTTTATATTTTAGATTTTAAGGAGGTTATACATGAACGATAAAATTAAAGATATAGTTGTAACTATAGTATTTCTTATTACTATAATTTCATTATTTTTGATTAATGTTATAAAAAAAGATACTGATATTTCTATAGCGGAGAGAAGAAAACTCGCTACCATGCCAGAATTAACTACTAAAAGTTTGTTTGATGGTACATATTTTAAGAAATTTGATTCCTATGTTACGGATCAATTTATCAAAAGAGATACTTTTAGAAAAATTAAAATAGATATAGAATTATCTACTAAAGGTGAATATAATAATTTATATTTGTATGATGATTATATTATTGAAGAAATATTTCCTTTAAATACTAATTCTATTAATAATTTAACAAATAAGATTAATTATATAAAAAATACATATTTGAATAATAATAGTAATATATATTATACTATTATTCCTGATAAAAATTACTTTGTTAATAATGGTACTTTAAAACTTGATTATAATAAATTACAAGATATGATGAAAAGTAATTTAACAAATCTTAATTATATAAATATATTTGATAAATTAACTCTTGATAATTATTATAAGACTGATACTCATTGGAAACAAGAAGATTTATTTAATGTTGCGAATAAGATTGCTAATCAAATGAATTTTGATATAACTAATAACAATGTTATAAATACTGTTACTACTTTTAAGGGTAGTTATGCTGGTAGACTATCAGTAACTAAAGATATTGACACTATAAAAACTATATCTAATCCTTCTACCCTTAATAGTCGTGTGTATAATTATGAAACTAAAAAATATACACAAATATATGATTATGATAAACTAAAATCATTAGATAAATATGATATATATTTATCAGGAGCATCTTCTATTATAGATATTGTTAATCCTACTTCAAATAGTAATAAAGAATTAATTGTTTTTCGTGATTCTTATGGTAGTAGTTTAGTTCCTCTATTAATAGATGGTTATAGGAAGATTACTGTTATTGATATTAGATATGTTTCTTCAAGAATTTTGAATAATTATATAAAATTTAATAATCAAGATGTTCTCTTTATGTATAGTATATTAACTATAAATAACAGTTTTTCTATGAGATAAGGAACATTTAAATTATATTATTTTATTTTCTTGGCAATGTTTAGTTATTTACCACATAAAATTATCATCAGCTTTAAATCCTATAAATCATTAGTTTTATATTTTCTCTTTTATATAGTAATTCTAATCATTTGTTGTATAATGTATGTGGGTGTTGTACTATGAGAAATAATAAAGAAAATCCATGGGCGTTAAAAATATGTGATTTATTAAAGAAAGAATTGGATAATAATAAATATGAAGTGGCTTGTTTTGAGAAAATACCATATTCTGTTTTTATCAACAGTTATTCAGAAAATAATGCAAATATAGATATTATGAGATATGAAGTTGATTTGTTAATAAAAGAAAAAAGAGGTAACTGCTCTATTCCAAAATTGATTATAGAAAGTAAGTATGGTGAAATTACCACTCATGATACTATCACTTATAGTAATAAGGCAAAAGCACATAAAGATTTATATAGTGGTTTAAGGTATGGCTTAATGATAGGAAATAGTAATGAGTTGGGTGTTTCTCCTAGAATTATTAATCACGGAGATAACTTTGATTTTATATTTGTATTTAAAAGCGATACACCAAGTGATAAAGAATGGGCTTTATTTGTTGATATTGTTAAAAGAAACTTAGACATATCCAATAAGTTAGAAAATATTATTAGTGGTAAAAATAATAAAGATAAAGTAAGATACAGTTGCATTGAGAAGAATATTGAGTTTTATGAGTAATGTGCAGTTATAGGGGATTATAAAAAAACAATATATTGATATGATTTTGTTGTTTTGTGTTAAAGAAAAAAACATTTAGATTTTTTCAAACAAATAGAATCACTTTATATTTTATGATTTCTTAAAAAATTATTAGAAGTTCAGCGGAAACATGCTATAATATTGTGGACGTTGATATTGAACATTAAAATGGAGAAAGGCCAAAATCAGCGGAAGCTTTGGAATCTTTTAACTCGTGATGTCATAAGGTAATAACTTCAACTTTGTGGTTATTGCTATATTATTTATTTTGGGGGAGGAAAAACAAAATGAATAAAAAATTATTAAAAGAAATTAGAGAAGAATTAGTCAAATGTAAAACTGAGCAAGATCATCTTTGAAAACAAACCAGTGATTGGCAAAGATCTTCACATATTCACTATGCAGATCATTATGGTCATCCAGAAGATTGGATAGGATGTCCAGTTACATATGAGTCTGCAACATTTGAATGTCAAAACTGTGGTAAAGTAAAAGTATTAAGAAGATAAATTAAAAATGAAAGTTTTCTTGATAATGTACCATTAATTTTTAGCAACAGTGATGTTGCTTTTTTGTTATATGAATTATACTAATAGTTTATTGGTACTAACTATTTTACTTTGTTTAAATATGTTATAATTAGAATATGAGGTAATTAATATGAAAAACAAAAGACTTTTTATCGCTATTAATTTTTTATATGTAATAATACCATTGCTGATATTACTTTTTCCAAAACTTTTCCAATATAAATTTCATATATTAGTGATATTCGGAATAATAATATATTTTTTGATGAGAACAATTGGTATTTCTAATGCTGAACTAGGGATTACTAAACAAAATACGCTTAAGTCACTTATGACTAATTTACCATTAATCGTAGTCGCAATATTTATTATTTTACTAATGCGATTATTAAATTTAAACAAATTTATTCCAAATGAGAGTTTGTATTTTTACTTATTCTATATTTTCATTTCATGTCCAATACAAGAATTTTTGTATAGAGGTGTTTATGGCTACTTTGATAATGGTAAAAAGGGTATTTTATTATTGTCTTGTTTTATGTATTCTTTTGTACATATTATTTATAAAGATTTATTTACTAATATTTTAACATTTATTATTGGACTTATATGGTTTTCTTTATATCAAAAAGATAAGAACTTAGTGGGAGTTTCAATAAGCCATTGTATTCTAGGAATTTTAACGATTTTCTTAGGAATTGTGGATTGAAAATGTATTTTGAATTGAAATTATCTTTCCATTATTTTATGATATTTTCTATAATTAGTTATTGATAAAGTATTAGTATTTTTGTATAATTATTGAGGAATTTGTATCTTCTGCTGAATATAATTGGAGTAAAAAACTTGATGAGTTGCAAGCTTAAAATTCAATAGTAATTATTATTTCAGTAGTTTATTTACAAAGGATATAAAGTTCATATTTTTTATTTAAGATGTGTTATTTTTATGAAGAAAAAGTTATTAATAATAATCGCTATGATGCTTTTAGTTGTTGGATGTGCCAATGAAAACAAGAAAGAAAATGTTTCAAAGGACAATAATTCTCCAAAAGAGACTGTTACTGATACAAACAAAAAAGATGATACTACTGATACTAATAAAGATGAGAAAACAGATACTAGCAAGGAAGAAAACGCAGATACTAAAAAGGAAGAGAATAGTACTAATACTCAACCAACTAATGAAGTTGTAGATAATACACAAACTAGCTCCCCTGCTCCGGCTCCTACACCTACTTGTACACCAAAGAAATTTAATGGTACATATTCATATGCCTATTCTACAATGGAAGAATGCAAAAGAGAGGGTAACAATTTATTTATGGATATAACTGAAGATGGTAATAGTGATATTTTCTCATATGGATGCTGTCAAATAGTTGACGAATGTGGGACTACTTATTATGGTGTGTTCTTCTATAATGCTTCAGGTAGTGAGGTATATAGATAAAATTAAAGCAACTCTGAGGTTGCTTTTTTTTGTGGAATATTTTCTTACGTTTGTTTTTAGAAAGACGATATATTTTCTATCTGTCTTAACTCTACGATTAGTTTATTGAATTCTTAAGTTTTATTTTTTATACTTTTATTAAGGTAGGTGTAAATATGAATTATGACAAAATTGGTAGCTTCATCCAACAACGCAGAAAAGCAATGAATCTTACTCAAAAACAGTTGGCTGACAAAATGGGTGTAACAGATAAGGCCGTTTCAAAGTGGGAGCGTGGTCAAGGCTGTCCAGATGTTTCAATACTAGAAATATTGTCAAATGAACTTGGTTGCTCAATACTAGAATTATTGAAAGGACAGAAAATCGAAAATAAAGTAATTCCAATAACTGAGGCTGATGATTACATTAAGGATAGTATGAATGTTTCAAAGGAAAGTTTAAAAATTAAAATAAGAAATATTGTTAGTAGAGTTATAGAGTTTGTAGTAATTCTGACTGTAGGATTTGTCCTTTATGTTAATTTTATGCAAATAAACTATATTGAAAAGAAGTACAATTACAAAGTTACTAACCAAGATTTTAAAACGATCAATTCAATAATAGAAAAAATTGATCATAATATAAATTTAATTGAAAAAAATGTAAATACATTTGAAGAAAATGATTATCAAGATATTGTTAGCAAGCTTAATAAATACTATGAATCAATAAAAGAAACTACTTTGTTAAAAAGAATCGTTGCCGGTAAAGACTTTAACTATAACATTAATGACATGAGTTTGCTTGTTGTGTTAGGAAATGATTTAGCGGATGAATTAGCTATACTTGATATTATCCAAAAATATACTAATAATGAAAATATAGAATTATATAAAAAATTAATTACAAGTGAGTCACTTAGCTTTTCTGCAGCATACGATAATGTTTATAACAAATTAGATAATATATATAAATATAATTTATTTTATAATAATAATAATGATGATACGCTTATTCGTAATACATTATTTGGCGTTAAGATGCGAGTTCAATTTGAACTTAATAACTTATTATACTTAACAGAAGTTGTTATGGAAGTTGGTGATATTAATGAATAAAATTTTATATACTCTAAATCTTTTATTACTGATTTTAGTAATTGGACTTAATATAGTTTGGCTACAAAGATTTTCCTTAGTAAATGTTTGGCATGCATTGTATTTATTTTTGTTATTTATCTTCGTAATAAGTAATGTGAGAGATATAAAGGGGAAAAGAAAAATCATGAAAAATAATAGATATAATTTCTTATGCTTTATTATGTTTTCTCTAATGATTTTAGTATTTCTTAGAGCACTTTATGGTTCTAGTTTTATTTGTAATGATTTAACACTTATGAAGCAACTTGATGATTTAATGCAAAATATATATGGTTCAAATTTAGTTAGCGATGCTGCATTAATGCCATATTTTTATATTACACAAAATATGTGGATTTTTGTTGGGCTTACTATTTTAACTTTTATTTACAGATTAATTAATGGTAATTACTTAAATTTCTCCTTAAAAAATGGAGCAGTTAAGTAAACATTTGCTGATAAAAATAGTTTAGGCAAAACGTGTGTATGCAAACTAAAACCCTCAGTAAAAACTAAGGGTTTTATTAATTTTATCTATATTTCTTTAATTTAGGCATTTTTTTATATTTTTAATTTGTTTTGATAAATAGTCAATGCCAATAGCTGCCAGTATAAAGATAGCTACTCTAGGAGTATAAGTATATCTATTCATAATTTCAATTAGTAAGTACACAACAAAGTATGCCGATAATAAAATAATAAATAGGTTTACTCTTTTATCATATTTGTTTTTTATTAAAGGGAAAAGACCAATTATAGCCAGAATGAAAACAACTATATATACTTGCTCATTTATGGCATTTAGATATTCATTTACCTTTTCTCCTGACATTTTCTTAGAAAAAATAGTTATATTTTCATTATTCAGATAATCATTTGACCAATATAAGTTGTTGTCAGTCCAAAATGTTTTAGCCTTAATGGCCATTAACTTGGAAAATTGAAGAGGATTTTTAATAGTTCTCTCCTTTATAACTTCTAGTTCTTGTTTTCGATTCATCAAATAAATCAAATCAGCTTCACTATAACGACCTCTACTCTCGTAGTTTGTTCCTAAGACAAATTTCCACAATGGATCTTGATTATCAAGACCATTTTTACTTAAATTAAATGTTTCAAAAGCAAAAGAACAACCTTTTGTAATGATAGTATAACTTAAGATTAAGACTAGAGATTTTAAGAAAACCGTTTTAAACTTTTCCGACTTATAACAGATACAAAGCAAATAGGCAATTATTGATAGGATGAAAATTATACCTTCTGGTCGCATAATATTTCCAATTCCAATTAAGGTGCCGGCTATTAAATATTTTATAATTGGTTTAGTTTTACAAAAGTCTTTCTTTATAATTAGGTATAGAGCCAAGAAGAAAAGAAAAGTTGGTACATGTTGATTGGTTAGAACTGTTGTTAGAAGGACTGGATGAAGATAAAACATGTATGCTAAACTGCTTGCTTTAGCAACTTTTTCATTTAATAAATCTTTTACTATTAAATAGATTAATACTGTTGTTCCGGACAAAGCTAAACAGTTAACTATTTTCAAAAAGAAGACACTGTTGCATATTTTTAATAACATAGCTTGATAAAAGACATGCCCTACTTGATAACCCCATTTTATAAAATAGTCTAAATTGGTATAACTTAAATCCCCTACTCTTAATAATTTAGAAGCTTGATACATAACTAGAAAGTCGGACTCTATTGGTGGTTTGATTAACATAATTGCTAAAAGTTTGCTTAACATTGATAAAATAAATAGTACTAGGGAAAATTTGGGTACTTTTATTTTGAAAGATACAAATATGATAATTCCAAAAATTATTATGGTGTAGATATATTTTTCAGCAATTAGAAATAATAAAAATACTAGACTCAAGGCCAAAAGTAAAAAAATTAATGGCCAAGTAGATATTTTTATTTTATTAAAAAAACTTTTCATATTTTTCCTTCTTTCTTAATAGTATTGTATCATGTGTTTTACGCTTAGGCAAAATATATTAGATTTGCGATGGGATAGTGAAACATCAAATACTCTTGAATTTCTAAATTAAAATTAACACACTTAAAAAAATAATTTGAAAGCTATTTATATTTTTTTGGATTTGTAGTATAATTAAATTACATCTTATAAAGAGTGATGGAGGGACTAGCCCTGTGAAGTCACACCAACCTATTAAATTAGGTGGTAATGCTAGATCTATAAGGTAACTTTGAACACTCAAGAAACGAAAAGTTACTTGGGTGTTTTTTTATAAGATGTAGAGAGGAGGATACGGTAAATTTATTATAATTTTTCTACAAGATTTGAGAGGAAATATTACTAATTATATTTAAGGAGGTTTTTATGAAATTATATAGTAATGAAATAGTATTTAGAGGTCATCCTGATAAGGTGTGTGATCAAATAAGTGATGCACTTTTAGATGAATGTCTAAAACAAGATAAGAATTCTAGATGTGGGATTGAGGTTATGGGAGGAAAAGGAAAAGTATTTGTAACTGGTGAAGTAACTTCAAAGGCAAAGCTTGATGTAGAGTCTACTGTAAAGAGAGTGTTAAGAGATGTTGGTTATAGTGACAAGTATGAAGTAATTGACAATTTAGGTAGACAAAGTGTAGACATTGCTCTTGGTACCAATGATGAAGTTGCTGGTGCTGGAGACAATGGTATGATGTTTGGGTATGCATGTAAAGATACTAAAGAACTATTACCTACTGCTATGGTTATTTTACAAAGACTTAGTAAGGAGTATGACAAACTTAGAAAGGAAGATAGCCGTTTCTTAGCTGATGGAAAAGCACAAATTACTGGTGTTTATGATGATGAAAATAAACTTTTAAAGATTAAGACTTTTACTGTATGTTATCAAAATACAGAAGAAGAAAGAGATGAAACAGATAAGATTATTAAAGATATTTGTGAAAAGATTTCTAAAGACTATGATGTTGAAATTGAAGAGTTTTTAATTAACCCAACTGGAAGATTTTGTATTGGAGGATTTGAAGGAGATGCAGGACTAACTGGTAGAAAGATTGTTGTTGATAGTTATCAATCTTTTGCTAATGTTGGAGGTGGAGCTTTTTCTGGAAAAGATCCTACAAAAGTTGATAGATCTGGAGCATATAAAGCAAGGGAACTTGCTAAAAGAATTGTTTCATCAGATGATAAATATAAATGGTGTTTAATACAACTTTCTTATGCAATTGGAATAGATGAACCTTTAGCAATTTATATTAAAACGAATTTAGGAGAAGTAAAAGTTGATAAAGCTTTATATGAAGAATGTACTCCAAAAAATATAATTAGAGATTTAAACTTAAAAAATATTTGTTATGAGGATAAAGCTAAATTTGGGCATTTTGATAAGTAATTATTTGAGACAAACTACTGAGGTTTGTCTTTTTGATAGTTTTAGTTTTTATTTAGAAAGTGTTATACTTAATGTAGATAGGTTGTGATAATTATGGATAATGTTATGAAATTGCAGAAATTAATTGATGAGTCTAAAAATATTGTCTTTTTTGGAGGTGCGGGTGTTTCTACTGCTAGTGGGATAAAAGACTTTCGTGGTAAGAATGGGCTTTACAAGAAAAACTCTTTAAATATAGATGGTATGCCTCCTGAATATATGCTAAGTAGTGCTTTATTTTATAGTAAGCCTGATGTTTTTTATGATTATTATAAAGAAAATATGAATTGTACTGAGGCTAAGCCTAATGTTGTACATAAGTATTTGGCAAAGTTAGAAAAAGATGGAAAACTTGTTGCTGTAGTAACTCAAAATATTGATGGACTACACAAAAAAGCTGGTAGTCATAATGTTTTAGAAATACATGGTACAATATATAAAAATCATTGTATTGATTGTGGACGTGAGTATAAAGCTGATTATGTATTTAATAGTACTGGTGTACCAAAGTGTAGTTGTGGTGGTATTATAAAACCAGATGTTACTTTATATGGAGAGATGTTACCTGAATCTTTTGAGGTAGCAACTAAATATATTTATTGTGCGGATTTATTAATTGTTGCTGGTACGTCTCTTACAGTTGAGCCTGCGGCTAGTTTAGTAAAAATATTTGGTGGTAAAAACTTAGTAATAATAAATGACTCGCCTACTCCTTATGATGATATTGCTAGTTTAGTTATAAGAGATGATATGGTGGAGATCTTTAAGAAACTAAAATAGAATGACTTTTTTCAAACAAACGTTTTACTTTTTTGTGGTTTGTATGATATCATATTATTGGAGGAAGTAAAATGGATAAGGTTTATAATAAATTAGTAAGAGATAATATACCAGAAATCATTAGAAGAAATGGTGAAGAGCCAGTATGCCATGTATTGAGTGAAGATGAATATTGGGATGCCTTATTGAAAAAAGATGAAGAAGAACTAATTGAGGTAAAAGAGGCAGACTCTATTGAAGAGAGAAAAAAAGAACTTGCTGATAAGTTAGAACTCATTAGGGCAATGGCTGAGTTTAACGGATTTACTTTAGATGATATTATAAAAGAGGCAGAAACGAAAGCTAGTAAAAATGGGGCTTTTCAAAAGAGATTATTTTTAGAGAGAGTTGTTCCAAAAAAATAAAAGAAGAGTTACTACTACAGTTCATTTGAATGTAGAAGCACCCCTTCTTTTTTTACTTTCTTATCCTAAGATACCTTTAAAAACTCCAAGTGAAAGAATACCCATGATTATTCCAGCTAATATTACTCCACCCATTACGGCGATTACGCTCTTCTTGAAATCCATGTCTAGAATTGAAGCTGCTAATGTGCCAGTCCAAGCACCAGTTCCAGGAAGTGGAATTCCAACAAATAGGAATAAAGCCCAATATAAGCCTTTACCGGCTTTTTCTTGTAGTTTTTTTCCACCGGCTTCACCTTTTTTTAGACACCAAGTAAAAAACTTGCCAATGTATTTCTTGTCACAGCCCCACTCTAGGACACGACGAGCAAATAAATAAATTATTGGGACGGGTAACATATTACCTATTATTGCTATGACATATGATTGAAGAAGTGGTAGATTATAACCTATAGCGTAAGGAATTGCTCCACGTAATTCAATTAATGGTACCATTGATACTAAAAAAACTATTAAATACTTTTTTAACATAAAATAAATCACCTTTTATAATATTATCAAATTATATTAAATTTTTAAATGTTTTATGTTATTTTTTTCAATAAAAAGATATCTTTACATAAAATGTGAGTGCTTAATATTTCTGTTTATATTATAATAATTGTATGAAGGTGGTGTAATTTTGGAAAAGCTTACAGCGGCAATGCTTACGGATAAGGGAATTTGTCCTACTTGTTATGACAGAGAACATGATAATTGTTTATATGGAGATAATACAGAGATGATGTTATTTGAAAATGATAAGTTTGAATGTTTTTTATGTGGTAATCTTAGAGCGACTGGACATACGATTATTTCATCTAAAAAGCATTACAAAGATATGATGGAAATATCTGATGATTTATGTAGAGAGATTTTTGTGTTTGCTAAGGGAGCAATGAATATAATAAAGGATGTTTATGAAGCAGAGAGTGTTTATTTATGTACTATGTGTGATGGTCCGATGAATCATTTTCATGTACAGTTGATACCAAGATATAGTTTTGAAAAAAGAGGTTCTTTAAATTTTGTTAAAGAAAGATTTGAATATGTCAAAGATGAAGAGAAAATAGAAAAGTTAAGACGTTTATTAAATGATAATTAGTTACTTTGAAGTATAAAAAAAATAGTTGATAACCGCAAACAAAATCTTATATATATTTGAAATGTTAATAATTATGTTATGTGTTTGATTCGGAGTATTTCTTAACACTTGTGTTAGTAAAATACATGACTTTTTAAAGACATAAAATACTTTATATTATATAATTATTGTAGGTGATTAATTTGAACAATAGTGTTTTTGCAATTATAGAAATTGGAAGTAGTAATACTAAGACTCATGTATATGATAATGGGAAAGTTATATATAATGGGGTTATGACAATAGAATTTAAAAAGAATTATGCTATTGATAAGAAAATAGTAAAAGATGATTTAAATAAATTATATGAAATTATTGAGGAAGTTTTGGAATATACTAAAAATATTTATATTTTTGGTTGTAGTATTTTTAGACTTATTTCGGATGATGAGTTAAAAGAAATTAATGATACGTTGAGTGAAAAATATGGTTTAAAAATTAGAGTTGTTTCACAAGAAGAGGAATCTTTGTATACAGCTTATGGGTGCTACAACGATATTGAATATAATGGTAACATTGGTATTTTTATTGGTGGCGGTGGTTCTGTTGAGTTGATCGTTGTTAATAATAAAGAAATTGTAGAAAAAAAGTATTTGAACTTTGGAGTTGTTGACATTACCAATAAGTTTGAAACATTGAAAGATGATATAGCGAAGTGTAGTTTTGAAGAAGTTACTTCTTATATAGATTCTTTAATTGGAGATTTGGAGATAAAATGTGATGTTTTGATACTTGCTGGTGGAGATCATCCTTTTTGGTATAATAGTGCTCATTATAAATTAAAAGAAAATATCTTATATAATAATGATAAACAAAAATATATGCTTGGTATTAGAACTAGTGATAAATATGATAGAGATTGTTTGAAGATTTCACTTGATGAGATAAAAAATAATAGTAATAATCCATTATGGTTTAATGGTGCTAGAGCTATGAAGATGCTTACTAATGTCATTGCACATAGAGTTCATGCAAAATATATTGTACCAACAAATATTAATATGGAAGATGGACTGGTTGATAAGATTGCAAATAAAGAAATAGGACAATAATTTACTGTGTAGATAGTTTTATGTAAATTGTTTACTTGTTTTAATGGTAAACTTGATATAATAATTTGTTGTATAGATAAATATGCCCTACTCATAATAATAAATGATATAATATATGAAGAAAAGATGGTTGAAAAACTATTTTAGAAGGAGTGTTTATATGGAATTTAGGGAATTAAGTGAAAAAGAATTTGTTTCATATTTAACTAAGAGTGAATTAGATAGTTTTATGCAATCTCCTAAAATGGATATAAAAGGAGTTTGTTCATACTATGTTGGAGTTTTAGATGGTAAGAAAGTTGTTGCTGCTGCTAGATTAACTTCTAGAAAGAATAGATTTGGATATAATTATTTTTATTCACCAAGAGGATTACTTCTTGATTATAAGAATGAAGAAGTATTAAGTTTTTTTACAAGTGAGATAAAAAAATTTATTAAAGAAAAAAAAGGATATGTATTACATATCGATCCAAATATCTTATGTAAAAGTAGAGATGCTAATGGTGAAGTTACTGATGAATATGATAATACTGATATAGTTGAAATACTAAAGAGACATGGTTATGTTCATGCTGGATATACAGTTGGATATGATACAAGGTACCAAGTTAGATGGCAGTATGTAATAGATTTGGAAAATAAGACATTTGATGAAGTTGTTAAAGACTTTAAGCCACATCATTTAAGCAAGATTAAGAAAGCAGAAAAGTTTGGTATTATTGTTAAAAATATTGATTATGATGACTTACCTACTTTTAAAAAAATTACAGAACAGACAAGTAAGTTGATTGGTTTTTCAGATAGAAGTTTAGAATATTATCAGGAGATGTATAAATCTTTTGGTAAAGATGTTAGATTTTTGATTGCATATTTGGATGTTGTTAAGTATAAGAAACAAATTACAGAAGAATTAGATGGTTATAATAAAAAGTATGATAAGTTCTATAATAAAGAAAATAATAGTGCTAAAGAAGTTAAGAAGAATATTGATTCTTTAACTAATAGATTGAATGAAATTTCTAAGTATGATGAGGATATGATACCAATATCTGCTTCAATGTTTATGTTATATGGAAATGAAGTTATTTACTTATTTAGTGGTAATGTTGATAAGTATAATAACTTTTATGCACAATATTTAATTCAGTGGATAATGATTAAATATGCTGTTGAAAAGAAGGGAAAAAATAGAATATGAACATATTGAGAAAGCACAGAAAATCAAACAAAAAAAATAAGTATAAAAAATATAATTTCTATGGTATTAAAGGAGACTTTAGTACTGGTAAAAACGCAGATGGAGTTTATGAATTTAAAAAGGGTTTTGGTGGCCATGTAGAAGAGTTAATTGGAGACTTCTACTTACCGATTAATTGGTTTTATTACTTTAATGAGTTAGTTAGAAAAATAAGAAAATAGAGATAGAGGATTGTAACATATAAAGTTGGAGCTACAGTCCTTTTAATTTGGGTTTGAGCGAAGATTTTGATTTGGTTCTTTTTTTATGAGAATTTAATTTTGAATGAAGACTTTATTTTGATTGAGATTTTTATCTTGAGTGAATTCTTTTGTTGAGACTTTTATTTTGATTCAAGTTTTTTTTGAATGTATGTTTTGCCGTCTGGCTAATTATAAAAATGATAACGTTACATTTTGTAAACATTTTTAGGTTGACAGAAGTCTTTTACTATGTTATCATGGTGGCAAGTCGAGTGAGTATGCATAAGATTTATCGAGCTGCATAGGGTATAGTCCTACACGAACAATAAAGTACGGAGTCACTTCATTTTTTGAAGTGATTTTTTGTTTGCTCGACTAGAATTAAACCTTTGGTTTTATGAGTACTTATGTCATATAATAGTTTTAAGAGACTAAAGGATAATAGAAAGGATGTGATTTATTTTATGGCAATAATTGAAGTAAAAAATCTATCAAAAAGCTTTAAAGTAAAAATTAAGGGTAAAGGTTTTAAAGGTAGTCTTAAATCCATGTTTAAGCCTCAATATAAACAAATAAAAGCCGTTAAAAATATAAGCTTTAAGGTAGATAAAGGAGAAATGATTGCTTTTATTGGGCCTAATGGAGCAGGAAAAAGTACAACTATTAAGATGTTAACAGGTATTCTTTATCCTGATAAAGGAGATATAAAAGTAATGGATATTGATCCACGAAAAGAAAGAAAGAAATTAGCTTATAATATTGGAACAGTATTTGGGCAAAAGGAACAATTATGGATGCATTTAACTCCATATGATAATTTTAAGTTTTTTGGAGCTATTTATGATATTCCAGAATTTGCTTTGGAAAAGAAAATTGAAGAGTTAAAACAAGTTTTTGAATTAGATGAATTTATTGATACGCCTGTTAGAAATTTAAGTTTAGGGCAAAGGATACGTTGTGAAATAGTCGCTTCCTTAATTCATGAACCTAGCGTGTTATTTTTAGATGAACCTACAATAGGTCTTGATCCAGTCGTTAAAGAAAATATCCGTACATTGATTAAACGAATGAATAAAGAATATAAAACGACAATATTTCTAACAAGTCATGATGTTTCAGATATAGAAAAGTTATGTAAGAGAGTTATCATTATCAATGATGGTAAGGTTGTGTTAGATGATACAATGGAAAATTTAAAATACCATTACTTAAATAAAAAAATTGTTGAAGTAAAAATGAGAGAAAAAGTAAATTTAGATGATGAAGATGGTCTAACAATTTTAAAAGACAAAGGATATAATTTAAAGATTGAAGTTGATACAACGAAAAGAAGTGTTACGGATGCTTTAAAGTTACTTAATCCTGATAATATTGTTGATATAAATATTTCTAATACACCACTTGAGGATATAATCAGTGATATTTATAAGAATGGTGAGAAAAGATGAAAAAATATTTCTTAATATATAAGTTTGAGTTGATGAGTAACTTACAATACATTCTTAATATTCTAGTGGGATTTGTAGGATTTTGTGTTTTGATGTTAATATTTTATAACTTATGGGGATATTTGTATGCTGATTCTACACAATTAATCAATGGTTATACTATGAGTCAAATGATTTGGTATGTTATTATTACGGAGATTTTATGGATGTCATTAGGAGGAAGAAAATTATGTAAAAAGATTGCTGATGATGTTCGAGGTGGAAATATTGCCTATAATATTAATAAACCTTATAACTATGTGTTGTATTCTGTTTTTAGTCATTTAGGTAACGTTACAATTAAGTTTGTTCTATTGGCAATAATTGGTTCATTCATTGGCGTTGTTTTTCTAAAGGAATTGCCAGATATAAGTGTTTTAGGAATACTACTTGTATTTATTACAATGGTACTAGCAACGCTTATAAGTACATTGTTGATAGCTTTTATCGGACTTATTTCCTTTTATATTGAAGATGCAAATCCATTGTATTGGGTATATAGTAAATTTATTTTGGTACTTGGAACGATATTTCCAATCGAGTATTTTCCTGCAAGTTTGCAGCCAATAATTTCTTATAGCCCTATTTATGTTGTTTCCTATGGACCAGCAAAGTTATTTGTAAACTTTAGTTTTAGTTTATGGTGCAGAGTTATTGGTGCACAGATTATTTACTTGGGACTTACATATTTATCGTGTTCGTTACTATACAAGAAAGGGGTGAAAAAGCTTAATGTTAACGGAGGTTAAAAATCAATTAAAGGTAAATTTCTTGTCTGTTAAATATGCGTTGATGAGAGAAATGTTAAATAAGACAACTTTTTTAATGAATGTTATTTTTATGATTCTTAATAATGCGTGTTTCATTGTACAGTGGATAATATTATTTTCGTTAAAAGATAACATTGGAGGATATGGGCTAAAGCAAGTATTACTTCTCTGGGGATTAACTTCAACAACATTTGGAATTTCACACTTTTTCTTTGAAAGTGCATATAAGTTGTCTGATACTATTAATACTGGAAAGTTGGATGCGTTTTTAGTACAGCCAAAGAATGTTTTGTTGGCGGCAATAACTTCTACTATTTCAGCTTCAGCAATTGGGGATATATTATACGGCGTAATAATTGTATTTATATATGGATTTTCAGTAAGGGTATTCTTACTATTTGTATTGTTTGCGATTACAGGAAGTTTAATATTAACATCTATTGCGATAATACTTGGAAGTTTAAGTTTTTGGATTAATAAATCTGACTTTATAGCAGATACTGGCAATAATTTAATGACACAATTTTCTACATACCCAGATGGAATATTTAAAGGTGTTGTTAAAGTATTGTTGTATACATTAATACCAGTTGGATTAACTGTATATATACCAGTTTCTGTTATAGGAAAATTCAATACATATTTGTTCTTATTAGTAATAGGAGTTACTGTTCTATTAGTAAGTCTTTCTTTCTTAATATTTTATAAAGGATTAAAAAGATATTCTTCAAGTAATTTGATGGTAGCAAGGGCATAAGTACAAAATTAAAACTTTGACTGTGTTGGGTCAAAGTTTTTTGTTGTGGGAGGATTTGGTTTCTTCAGGTAATAGATAATAATAAAAAAAGAACACATTTATGTGTGTTCTATGCGGCATTGATTAAATATTTCATGATTATTTTCGATATTTCTTTTCTTTTTTTCTTATCTGTGATGCTATTCATAATCTTGTCACATTCGATAATTATCTTTTCTTGCAATGGTTTTTCAATATCAGGAATACTTAAATTTTTGATTTTTGTACTATTTATTCCACCTTGTCCTCCCCTAGTTTTCAGAGGCTCCATCATCAATTGACCTTGCTCAGAATATAAGTAATAAAATAAGAATTTAGAATTAACCAATTTATTAGTTCTTAAAATAAATACATGTTCATTAACTACCATTGTATCATGAACTTGATCTATGTAAATGACTTTACCAGTTTTTGCTCCATCTTTACAAACAAGAACATCATTTTTTTTAACAACGGCATTTTTATTAATTTTTTCCTTAAAAAATTCTTCTGGTATATATTCAGGTTTTTCAAGATTCAGCTTACCAAAATCATCTAGATGACCTCCACCTAAACTTAATATACCATCTTCTATTCTTCCAACTCCTCCCGCTGGTCTTTTTGCAGAAATAGGATCTTCACATAGAATTTTTTCCAAAGGTAATGTTTGGCAATTAAAAACAGGTAACTCATAATTTAAAGTTTCAATATTAATTGAATAATCATCTTTGTTTATACATTCCTCATAAGAATTTAATCTTATGAAATCACTTATATTATTCTCTGTATCTTTTAATTTACCATTTTCAAATAAATCTATTATTTTGTTTGGCTCTAAGAACATGTTTTTAATATAGTAATTTAACTTAGTATTATCATTTTCATTTACCTTATCATAGAAAATACCAGCATCATATATTTTTAATCCTTCACTGCCTTTTCTATTAGAAAATTCATAACCTAATAATTTTCTTTCTAATTTTTTGTTGCTCTGATGATCCAAATTACAACATATGAAATTATCCATTTGTTCTTTTGCATTTTTCTTTTTTAGAAATAAAATTACAGTTTTCATTTCTGTTGCCATAAATGCCTCGGTACCTAATTTTACAATGGATAATAAAGACATTTTATTTAAGAGCATTTTTCTTGCTTCAACATAAATTTTTAGTGATGATGTTAAAAACGAATAAGGCAGTATTAATGCAGCTACACCATTATCATTTAGCAATTGTATAGTTCTTTCAATAAATAAACATTCTATTTCTTTTGATGTATCATTTACATATTTTTTTAATTCGAAGTTCCCTTCTAATTCTTTGCAGGCATTAGTAAAACCATCTACAGCATATGGAGGATTGGCAATAACTAAATCAAATTGATTATTGTTTTTTCCATTTTTTATATTTAGTTTTCCTTTATATTTTTTGTTTTTAAAATCAGCTAACCCATCAGCGCATATAATATTTGCTATTCCATCACCATTTAAAAAGCAAGCAATTTTTGTTGTCTTAGATAATCTATAATCTTTTTCAACACCATAAATAAATTCACCGGCCCATCTATATCCATTAACCCATGAATTATAATTTTCAAGTTGCTTACTATTTAAGAGGTTCCCATCAATTTTTTTTAGTATATTATCTGCATACATCATTACTTCAGTTAAGAAATGTCCACTACCACATGCATAATCGATTGTATAAGGCATAAAATTGGGTTCACGGTTTTTAATTTTATTTTTTATAATATTTTCAAGTGGCAAGGACTTTACAATAAATTCTGTAATTGGTGTTGGAGTAAAAAATTGTCCTTCTTCTTGTTTAATGCCAATATTTAATAATCTTTCAAAAAAATCTCCCAAAAATTGTTGTTTTCCATTATATTTTAATTGTTTATCTTCTAATAATTTTACTATTTCTTTAACCACTTCACTATTTTCTAAAAAAGTGTTTTTATCAAAAACATCAATGAAGGCAAACTCATTGTTTTTATACAATCTCATTTCTACAAATATTTGCTTTAGCAGATCATATTTATCTGATAATGCTAACGAATTTATTTCATCTATAGAATGATCTGTGATTTCTAAGTCTAGGTAATTTTTTAATCCCTTTTTATAAAGATCATTTAATCTTAATAATACATTCTCAGGTGACTCTCCTTTTTTCCATTGAAAATCCATTTCTTCATTTAACATTTTTTCGTCTTCATCCACTATTTTGCACAAAAACAAATTAAAAATTTTATTGTAAGCATTATTTTTATCTGATATGGTATGTCTTCTAATAATTTCTGCAAATTGATTATATAAAGAACCTTCATAATTTTTTTTATCATTATTAACATCATGAAAAGAAATAGGCCTTAATTCGCTCTTCATAATTCCTTTAAATTCAACGCCATATGGAGGAATGTCATTTTCAAAAAAGCCTTTATTTTCAAAAGTTTTATCCCATTTTTCAAACAATTCATCACGATTATCATAATTATATTTTGTTAAGTCAATTATTTTGTAATCAAAATCAATTTCGTTTGTGGAATCATTTAATTCCGAGGTATATAACATAATATAAGACAAATTATTATCTTGAACGGCATATCTAAATATTTGTTTTCCTTCTGATTGTGCCTTTGAAATGGCTTTCTTAAATTCTGTACCAAATGTTTTACACTCTATAATAGTAAATGCTTTTTTATCATTATTATATATTAAAATATCTATATAATCTTTTGCATCTCCACAATCTTTTTCAAGTTCAATATTTTCACATTTATATCCTTTATCTAATAATCTAATTACGCATTCCAAAACAACAAAGTTTTCTAATTTTGCAAAATTAGTAATAGTATTACGTCCTATTTTCATAGCTTTATCATATTCTATTTTTTTATTTTCTATGTCAACCTTTATTTCATTTAAACTATAATTTTTTATCCATATATTATTATCAAAAGATTTAAAATTTAATTTTTTCAATAATTTTACTATTTTTTCTTCTTTCATAATACCACCTATTTTTATTATACACTAAAGCGAAAATTATCACAAGTTGTGATTAAAATTTAATCAAAAAATCAATTATAGGCGTAAACTTGGCAAGACCTAAAAAGCCAAATCAATAGAACAAAGCAACCGTGAACCTGGACAAAATAAGACTTTTCATTCATCTTAAATTTGCGTCTAATACAATACAGCTGTAAGTAGCCAATTTCCCATACTCCTATAAAAAATGCTGATTCTTGCAACCTGTCTTTAGGAGAGAAAAAAAGATGGTTGGATGAGGAAGAAAGACTTTGTAATAAAAAGCTATTGATGAAATAAAAATTCTTTTCAAATGTGGTTTGTAAATGTTGGCATATTCGTGACCAGAAATATATATTAGATTTAAAAATATATTAAACTTAAATAGAACAATGTGTTCTTTTGACAATTAGTTTTCTAATCCAATCAATAGGAATAACTGTTGCGGCTAAAAGAATGGTAATTTGAATTTCTTTTAAGGTGAGACCAAATGCTCTAAATAATTCTCCACCATAATAGATTAGATATAATTGAACTATAACGATTATTAAAGTTACGATTAGGAAAGCTTTATTTTTGAAGATGTTTGAGAGAATATTTATTCTTGTTGTTCTAGCATTGAAACTATTAAAGATACCCATAAATATAAATAAGGCAAAGAAGGCAGTCATGAAATACTTATCAGTAGTATCATATCTATAAAATGAACGAATAGTACTGCTTGTTAAAAATATTAAACATAATATAGATGAATAGATTCCTGTAAATAGTATTTCACCATACATATATTTGTTTATAATTGGTTCTTCTTTTTTCTTTGGTGGTTCATTCATATAAGATTTTAAAGGAGGCTCATAGGAGAAAGCAATTCCAGCTAAGGTGTCCATTATCATATTGATCCAAAGCATTTGAACTATTGTAACTGGAGTTTCTATGCCAATAAAGGGGCCTATTATAGAAAGGCTTACGGCACAGAGGTTTATAGTTAATTGAAAAATGATAAATTTCCTGATACTTTTAAAAATAGTTCTACCAAATAAAATAGCGTTTGAAATAGATAAAAAGTTATCATCTAAAATGACTATGTCACTTGCTTCTTTACAAACTTCCGAACCAGATCCCATAGCAAAGCCAACATCGGCTTTTTTTAAGGCTGGAGCATCATTTACTCCGTCACCGGTCATACCAGTTACTAAGTTTAATTCTTCAGTTATTTTTACGAGGCGACTTTTATCTTGAGGAAGGCTCCTTGCGACTACTCGTAGATTTGGAATAATCTTTTTTAGTTCTGTGTCTGTGTAGGTTTCTAATTCTTGATGAGTTAAAACAATATCAGATTCGCTAGTTACTAGTTTTGTTTCTTTAGCAATACTTAAAGCAGTTTCTTTACTATCCCCCGTTATCATGACAGTTTGGATTCCGGCCTTTTTAACAAGTTCAATGCCTTCTATGGCATCTTTTCGGACTTCGTCTTTTAGGTAAATAATTCCTATTAAGGTTAGGCGACTTAGTTCTTCGTAATGATAATTGTCATTATAGGCTAAAAGAATGGCTCTAATTCCATTACTTGTTTTTGTTTTAATATCATTTATGAGAGTGTCTCTTTCTAGAAGTGTTCTTTTTTTACCATCTAGGGTTAAGTATGAAGTACAAAGTGGCAAGATTTTTTCGGGGGCACCTTTTATGAAATTAGTTGGCGTTTTTAGAGCTAGGACTGTTGATGAGTATTTTTTGGTACTGTCAAATGGGATTGTTTTTAGTTTTTTGATATTTTTTTCTACTGGTTTTTTGATAAATTTAAGAATGGCTCTATCAGTAATATTTCCTCCAACAATATTATTTTTATCATCATAATAGCTAGAGTTATTATAGATACAGGCATACTTTAAATAATTTGAAAATGTTTGGTAGTTTTGGAACTCTTTTTCAGAAATAAATTCTTTTTTTTCACCAGTTAGAATGCTTACTACTTCAAGTTGACCTTTGGTTAGAGTACCTGTTTTATCAGTAAATAAAATATTTAGGCTGCCAGCTGTTTCTATACCTACTAGTTTGCGTACTAAGACATTGCTTTTTAACATTTTTTTCATATTCGATGAGAGAACTAATGTTATCATCATAGGTAGTCCTTCCGGTACAGCAACTACTATTATTGTGACACTTAGTGTAAGAGCGTAAAGAATGTATTTAAACATTAGTGGGATATTAGTTACAGTAGTTATGATGTCTGCTAGAATAAAGCTATTTTGAACAACTATTTCTGAAAATAGATACGAGAAGCTGACTAGTGCTGCACTAATATAGCCAATAATACTGATGGTACTTGCTAGTTTTCGAAGGCGTATTTTTAGAGGACTGTCAGGTGTTGTTTCTTGTAGTTCTTGAGTCATTTGTCCATAATAAGTACTATCCCCTACTTTTTTCACTTGCATTAAGGCTTCTTTGGAATAGACTACGGTTCCTCGATAAACTAAGTTATTTATATTTTGATTTTTAGTTACTTCGATGCTTTCACCATTAAGACTTGATTCGTCAACTTCTATTTCACCCGAAACGATAATTCCGTCAGCTGGAATTCTATCTCCTGATTGGAGTATTACGATGTCATTGACAACTATTTCATCTATAGGTATTTCTAGAATTTTATTTTCTCTTTTTACTTTGCAGTTAATTTTTGATGATTCTTCTTGAAGCCTTTCGAAGGCAGATTCACTACCATATTCTGAAATTGATGAGATAAGAGATGCTACTAAGATTGCTACTACGATGCCAATTGTTTCAAACCAGTCAAAGTCATGAAATAAAAATATAGTTTTAATTGCTAGAGCTATAAGTAGAATTTTAATAATTGGATCAGCTAGAGTTTCTATAAAAAGTTTAAAAAAACTATTCTTCTTTTTACTAGTAATTGCGTTGGTTCCATATTTCTTTCTACTTGCTAAAACCTCTTCATTATTTAGTCCTGTATACATAATTTCCTCCTTGTTGAAATATATGATGAAGAAGTTGATTGTATGTATATGTGTTTATTTTAGACTTTTTTTGTGTGGGGAGACTTGATGTTTTTTAGACTTTTTAGATATTTGTATAATTGTAACTCTACAATGTTTTTTAGACTTTTTAGATATTTAATTTACATGTTTTTAAGATACATGATATAATTGTAGATAATAAGGGTTGTGATAGTGTGAGAAAAGTTGAATTACATTTACATTTTGATGGTTCAATAGATGTTCCATATACTAATCAGTTATTGGGTTATGATGCAAGTAGAGAACTAATTGATACGGACTCATCTAGTTTGAGTGAGTATTTGGAAAAATTTAAGTTACCTATAAAACTATTACAAGATTTAGATAATATAGAAATGTATGCTTACTTGCTTGCTAAGGCATTGGAAAAAGATGAAGTTATTTATGCAGAAGTTAGATTTTGTCCATTACTTCATATAGAGAAAAATAGTATTGATGATGTTGTTGCCGCTATGAAAAGAGGATTTGCTAAAGTAAGTTATGTTAAAATTAATTTGATTTTTTGCATGATGAGAAATTTTAGTTTTGAGGAAAATTATAAAATTATTGAACTTACAAAGAGGTTTTTAGGTAAGGGTGTTGTTGGTATTGACTTAGCTGGAGATGAGGCAAAGTATAAGACTGGAGACTTTAAAGAACTTTTCGAAATTATTTCTAGAGAGGGGATTCCTTTTACTATTCATGCTGGTGAAGCTGATGGATATGATAGTGTTGTTGATGCTATATTATTTGGAGCTAGACGAATTGGTCATGGGATTAGAAGTATTGAGTCAGAAGCTGTTATGGGTAAGCTTTGCCGAGAAAAGATTGTGTTAGAAATTTGTCCTACTAGTAATATTAATACAAAGGCTGTTTTAAGTATGGAAATTCATCCTATAAAGAAATTGATGGACCATGATATCTTAGTTACAATTAATACGGATAACAGAACAGTTTCAAATACTACTTTAAATAAAGAGTATGAAGAGTTAGAGAAAGCTTTTAATTTTACAGAGGAAGATTTTGTTAGATTTAATTTGAACGCTATAGATTGTGCTTTTATTAGTGAGAGAGAAAAAGCTGAACTTAGAGTAAGACTTATAAATGGAAAATAAAGAATTCATTTTGTAGATTCAGGGGGTGTTTAGTTAAAACACGAGGATACAAGATGAATTTTTTTAGTCTTTTTTAGAATTGTGTGATAAACTAAGTAACTAGAGGTTTTCATAATTATGTGGGGGGTTTGATGGTTTGAGACTTTTGTAATTATGTGGTTGGCTTGATGGTTTGAGACTTTTGTAATTATGTGATAATTGAATGACTAGAGGTTTTTTTATGAATGATATATTAAAAAAATGTAATTTATGTCCAAGAAATTGTGGCGTTAATAGATATGAAAGTGTCGGTTTTTGTAAAGCTGGTGCTAAGATTAAATTAGCTTATTATAGTTTGCATCAATGGGAAGAACCCGTTATTTCTGGAGATAATGGTTCTGGTACGGTATTTTTCTCACATTGTAATTTGAAGTGTATCTTTTGTCAGAATAAAAAGATAAGTACTGGTGGATATGGTAAGGAAATAACTAATGATAGATTTAAAGATATATTACTAGAACTTCAAGATAAAGGGGCACATAATATTAATTTAGTTACCCCTACTCATTATGTGCCGCAGATAGTAGAGGTTTTAAGTGGAATTAGAAATAAAGAGTTAACAATACCAGTTGTATATAATACTAGTAGTTATGAAAATGTTTCTACTATTAGATTATTAGATGGACTTGTTGATATATATTTGGCTGACTTGAAATATTTTGATGATAATTTAGGGTGCAAGTACTCAAACTGTAAAGATTATTTTGAGGGTGCTAGTTCGGCAATTGATGCTATGTATGAGCAAGTTGGTGAGTTTGAAATAGTAGATGGATTAATGAAAAAAGGTGTTATTGTTAGGGTGTTAGTATTACCAGGACACGTAGATGATAGTAAAAATATAATTAAGTATTTATATAATAAGTATAAAGATAATATAATTATTAGTATAATGAATCAGTATACTCCAATGGAAGTAATTGAAGAGTATCCTAATTTGAATAGAAAAATCACTGATGAAGAATATGATGATGTAATTGATTATGCTTGTTCTTTAGGCGTTGAAATGGCTTTTATTCAGGAAGGAGAAACTCAAGATAAGAGTTTTATTCCAGATTTTGACTTTAGTAATATTTAGTGGATGGATTAAGAATTGTTTATTATAATTGAAGTAGCATTGAAGATGATTTAGATTTGTGTTTAGATATTAAGAAAGGAGAATTTAAATGAAAGGTTTTAGAATAAATCCAGATAAAAAATTGGTATCAGTTATAATGGAAGGATTAGAAAGAAAAGATGGGCACTGTCCTTGTCGCATTAATGTAGATGATACTACATTGTGTCCTTGTGATGAGTTTGTTAATGAGAAAATTTGTAAGTGTAAATTATATGTTCCTATTGAGAGTTGTGAAAAACATATAGAAGAAAAAGAAAATGCATAAGATGTAATAGTTAGTGTAAAAACAACTGAATTTTACTAGAAAATGCCCTTAGTTGATAGAATTTATGGCATTTTTTATGATTTTGAACTTTTTTTAATAACTTCTATTTAATATTTTTCATTTTTATGGTATTATAAACGTATGTTTGGAGGTAATTATGAAGAAAATAAAATTATTTTTAGCAATTATAATGTGTTTATTTGCAATGCCATTAGCTGTTCTTGCAGATGAAGGTAGCGATGACAATGTAGAAGTTACTTCTGGAGAAACAGAGGTTCAAGAAGAAGATAATAGAGTTAAAATTTATTTCTTCCGTGGAGAAGGTTGTCCACATTGTGCTGATGCTGAGGAATTCTTTAATAGTATTGAAGAAGAATATGGTCAATATTATAAAATATTAGATTATGAAACTTGGTATAATAGTGATAACGCAGCTCTACTACAAAAAGTTGGTGAAGCTCGTAATGAAGAAATCAGTGGTGTTCCTTATATTTTGATTGGTGATAAGTCTTGGTCAGGATATAATGATTCATTTGCCGATGATATTAAAGATACTATTAAGTCTGAATATGAAAAAGCAGTTGCTGATAGATATGATATAGCTAATTATGTTGATTTTACTAATGCAGCTGGTAGTGTAACTGAAGCAGCTAAGAAATCTAATGATGCAATGGTATTAATAATTATATTACTTGCAGTTGCTGGTATCACTTATGGTGTTGTTGCAGCTAGAAAGAAAACAGTATAATTATAATAGAAGTTTAGAAAAGAGTCCTTATCGATGACTATCATCTTTAAGGATTCTTTTTTTGTACTTTTTATAGGCTATGTGGTTGTAATATTTTCTTTTTTATTGTTGACTTTCAGTTCAAAATAAAAAACTATGTTGTTACATAGTTTCGTTAAGTTATTGTTAAGATTTGCCTTTATTTTATTGAGATATTGTTAATGTCTGACCTACTGTTAGTAAATTTGATGTTAGATTGTTAGATGCTTTTATAGAATCTACTGATATATTGAATTGTTTTGCTATAGACCATAAGGTATCACCATTTTTTACTGTGTAAGTAAATTGATTTGAAGTATTGTTATCTTGAGAAGTTATTGGAATTCTTAGTTCATCCCCTATTTGAAGATTTACAGAAGATAAGTTGTTGAATGCTATTATGTCATTTACTGGTATGCCATATTTTTGAGATATTTTCCAAAGACTATCTCCTCGTTGGACTGTGTATATTAAATATGGTGTTTCTGGCTCTTGGGGTTGTGTTGGAGTTGTCGGTATAGTTGGCTCTGTTGGAGTCGTTGTTGATGATGCTGGAATATAGATTTGTTGACCCGGTAGCAATGTGTTAGTAGTTAGATTGTTTAGAGTTTTTATAGCTTGGACTGTAGTTGAAAATCTGTTTGCTATTCCGTATAAAGTATCACCTTTTTCCACAGTATATGTGGATACGTCTGGATATGTTTTTTCTGTAACAAGTAGAACTTGGCCTATTTGTAGGTTGTTGGAAGTTAAGTTGTTTAAAGATTTTAGTTTTTGGACTGTGGTTGAGAATTGGCTGGCTATGCTATATAAAGTGTCGCCTCTTTTTACTGTGTAGTAACCTTCAACTATATCTGTTGTTGGAGGAGTATATGAAACGTTAGCGTAATCAGCAATGGCTTTTACAACTCCTTCTACGTAGTCAGTTAGATTGTTTTGTAGTTTAGAGGCGTCTTTAGCATTATCGATAAAACCATATTCTACAAGTAGTGACTCTAAGTTGCCAGTATCACGAATAATGAAGTAATAGTCCTTGTTTGGATTTTCTGGTAAACGACGTTGATATGCTTTCCTTTCTATTTGGCCTGCTGCCCCAATATTATCTAGAGCCATTTCAGCTAGAGTTGGGTCGTTTCGAAGGGCGTAGACTATTTCAGCACCTTCGCCACCTCCTGCATTTATGTGATTAGATATCATTATTACGTCTGGACTATTACCATAGGCATTCATTATTCTATTGATTCGTTCTTTTCTTTCTAATGTTTCATCCGTATTTCTAACTATTGTGGATGGTATACCTAGTTCTTGTAATCGTTTATACATATATTGAGCAGCTTCTAAATTTAGATCTTTTTCTTTTAAATTACCAGAAACAGCGCCTGGATCAGCACCACCATGACCAGCATCTATAACAACTTTTTTAGTAGCTCTATTATACATATTTATCACCTGTAGTATTCTATGTATTTATACTATCTTGGTTACTGTTTTTAGTTTTACTAATTAAGTTTCTTATACTTCTAAAAAATATTCTTAATATTGAATACGTTAATGTGTAGGCATATAAATCCTTTAACACTTCTTCTCTTGTGGAAAAATAATCTGATTTTACTATTAATCTATTTTTTAGAGATAGAAGTTTTAATATAGCTAGATCTTTATATTCAATAGTCTTATATCTCTTTTTTACTTCCGAACAGTTAAACAACTTACAAGCTAAATTCTTAGTAGGACATCCATTACTATTTTGATACTTGCATAATCTACAACATCCATTACATTTACCATTATTTTGTTTTTGTTGAATGTAGCATTTGTTATTCTTAAATCCACATATATTTAGACCTTTAGTATTACTATCTATAATATTACAAGCTGTATCATATACATAAGTAATTCTTTTGCATCTATTTTTTATATTTAATCCTTTTATTATTTGCTGAAGCTTATCATTTGACTGGTTTCTTTCTACTTGAAACTCTGTATTAATGTATAAGATACTTTTATATAAAACTATTCTTTTTATAAATTTTGTATAATCTTCTTTTGATTTAATAACAATGGGTTTTCTTTTCATATAAATACACCAACTTTTAGATTATTATAATATTTTTATTTGTCTGCAGCAACATTTATATAAATTAACTACTATTTTTGGTAAATAAATTTTACAGTTTTTTCAAAGACTATTCTTTAATATATTTATTACTTATGATATAATTAATTTGAGGTTACAGGACCCTGTTGATTTTTAGTAATGTATAACCATTAATGCAAGGAATTGCTGAAGCATTACGTTACAGGACCCTGTTGATTTTTAGTAATGTATAACGTTTTTAATAATATTTTATACCAATTTTCAGTTACAGGACCCTGTTGATTTTTAGTAATGTATAACATTAAATATCATCCTGTTTATAAATTCTTGTTACAGGACCCTGTTGATTTTTAGTAATGTATAACATAAAAAAGTAATAGAAGTTAGCTGTGCCAGTTACAGGACCCTGTTGATTTTTAGTAATGTATAACATGTAGGAATAGAAAAAGAAACTAATGAAGTTACAGGACCCTGTTGATTTTTAGTAATGTATAACATTGTGCATTTGTTAAATGACCATTATTTAGTTACAGGACCCTGTTGATTTTTAGTAATGTATAACTCTGTCTTTACTAATTCTATCTATAATTTGGTTACAGGACCCTGTTGATTTTTAGTAATGTATAACACCTTTTACTTGGTTAAATATTGCAGTTACGTTACAGGACCCTGTTGATTTTTAGTAATGTATAACATGCTTAGGCATCTCATTAACTGTTAAAGTGTTACAGGACCCTGTTGATTTTTAGTAATGTATAACAACTGATACAATTATTAATGCTCTACAAAGTTACAGGACCCTGTTGATTTTTAGTAATGTATAACATAATTTTAAAGATGAGAACGGTATTGAACGTTACAGGACCCTGTTGATTTTTAGTAATGTATAACCATAATTTATTGCTTAATAAGATATACTTAGTTACAGGACCCTGTTGATTTTTAGTAATGTATAACTACAGAAATTCCAAAAGCATTTGGAACGAAGTTACAGGACCCTGTTGATTTTTAGTAATGTATAACATGATATTGAACGTTGCGATAGTATTTTAGGTTACAGGACCCTGTTGATTTTTAGTAATGTATAACTCTCAAATGTTTTACCATTTTGTCGAGCTTGTTACAGGACCCTGTTGATTTTTAGTAATGTATAACAGAAAGATTTTTCTAAAGTTTCCCCCAAATGTTACAGGACCCTGTTGATTTTTAGTAATGTATAACCAAAATATGATAGCGATGATTGGGCAAGAGGTTACAGGACCCTGTTGATTTTTAGTAATGTATAACAAAATGAAAAAGCAATATTTTATAGTTTCAGTTACAGGACCCTGTTGATTTTTAGTAATGTATAACTAATCTAGATCTATATATAACAGGCATAAGTTACAGGACCCTGTTGATTTTTAGTAATGTATAACAGACATTTACATATTGCCCGATGTATTTCGGTTACAGGACCCTGTTGATTTTTAGTAATGTATAACAAGAGGGCTTGAAACGTATGACAATCGGAGGTTACAGGACCCTGTTGATTTTTAGTAATGTATAACAGTTGCTGGTGTCGTATGGGAAGCTATAACGTTACAGGACCCTGTTGATTTTTAGTAATGTATAACATCTAAATTACAAAGATATTATATATGGTGTTACAGGACCCTGTTGATTTTTAGTAATGTATAACCCGTATAATCATCAACTATTGGAATATGTTACAGGACCCTGTTGATTTTTAGTAATGTATAACTTCGTCCAAATCAATAAAAGTATAACCCATGTTACAGGACCCTGTTGATTTTTAGTAATGTATAACCTTAACATTCCTTGCATATCCTGTGTATGAGTTACAGGACCCTGTTGATTTTTAGTAATGTATAACTGATATTTACGCAGTAACTATTGGACTAGAGTTACAGGACCCTGTTGATTTTTAGTAATGTATAACTTAATCTCGCAGTTATTGAAAGAATAATAAGTTACAGGACCCTGTTGATTTTTAGTAATGTATAACAAATGTATAATTGTGCTAATAAACAACCTGGTTACAGGACCCTGTTGATTTTTAGTAATGTATAACTCTGCAATTAATATAAACCCCATTATAGTCGTTACAGGACCCTGTTGATTTTTAGTAATGTATAACTCATCAGCATATTGTATATATTTATAATCGGTTACAGGACCCTGTTGATTTTTAGTAATGTATAACTTTAATCTCAACGAAAAGACTAAATCTTATGTTACAGGACCCTGTTGATTTTTAGTAATGTATAACGTGTCCCAAATAAGCAGCAAGAGCTAATACGTTACAGGACCCTGTTGATTTTTTATATTGTTTAGCGTTATTATGATAAAAACTTTTGTTTTTTCACATTGCAAATCATATACATATTCTTCTTTTTCTGTTAGAATTATTTTAGGTGATAATATGGAACTTAATATATCAATTGATGATAACTTATATACTCTAGATCTCAAAAATAATATCATGCTATTTGGTATAAACTCAAACTTTAAAAACAACTTTATCAACACTTTGTCCAACAGTCTAGTAAAAGGTGGAAAAAATATTTTGATTGATGGTAATGCGTATATTCCAACAAATTATAATATTATTAATATTACTGAAGAAAATGATTTTAGTAATGAATTTAAGTTTACCAAGAATAATGCCCTAAAGCAATTGATATATAATGATATTACAACAAAACTAAATGAGAAAAAAATAATTGATTATACTAATGAAATTTTTGACGTAATTGATTCTAAAGTTAATAGTATGTTGGATAAGAAAATAAATAAAAAAAGTGATAATAATATATCTTTTCAAATTGAAATCCCTGACATTAATTCTATCATAGATAAATTTACTAATATTTATATAGATGATGTCTTATTAAGTGATAGTTCCATTTCAAAATCAATGAAGAGAAAACTATTATATCAATTATACTTTTTGGATATCAAAAAGAATATAGATAAACCAACTATTGTTATAATTAATAACTTTGATGCCTATTTGAACAGTAATGAAATTATTAAATTGTTGAATACTATTGAATCGCTGTCTAATGATAATTGTCATTTTATATTAAGTAGTTGTAGTAATATATTTGAATATATTAATCTTCATAAATTTAGTATATATAAACTTTCAAATAAATTAATTTCTCTTTCATGCATTGATTCTGCTATTAAAGATTTTATAATAAAGCGTGAGTATAGCAATAGTAATTCTAGTTATTCTTTTGAAGAGTTTTATAATAAAAATGAAGGACTAATTTCTGAAGAAGAAATCCATGATATCAAAAAGAATGTTTTTACCAAGTTATCTCATATGCTAAGTAAAATATTAAATGCTGATGATATAAAGGTTTTACTGCAAAAGCCATCGTCTATTACCTGTGACTATATAATTTGTTCAAATCATGATGAGCGGTCTCTTTTTAAGGAAATATGCGATAAATTTGTTGACCAATGTGATTAATTATAGTATAATATAATTGTCTTAGGAGTTAGTTGGTTGGACGCAATCAATATTATAATTACTGAGATATACATTACTAAAAGTTTACAGGTTTCTGTAATAAGGCATAATGCCTTAGGTTTGATCTAACCATAAAGATCAAAACAGACTTTGGTCTGTTTTTTTGCATATAAAAAGACTGGTCTTGTTTATAAACCAGTCTTCTTTTATTCAAACACTATTAAATTGTCTATAGATATTTCTTCTTCAATTTCTTTTTTGCCAGCAAACATCATCATATTATTATACTGACTTTCTGTTATTTGAATTAATCTTACATTACCTGTTTTTGGAGTGTTTATTTTTAATCTATTAATGTGTTTGTTTAAGTCGTCATTGTTTTTACATATTCTTGAATATACTGAGAATTGCATCATTATAAAACCATCGTCTAATAAAAATTTTCTAAACTTTGTCGCAATTTTTCTATCTTTTTCTGTTATTACAGGTAAATCAAACATTACTATTATCCTCATAAATTTACTCATATATTACCATCGGTAAATCTAATTTCACATCACCAGTAGAAAAAGACTTTATGTAACTTTTTATTAATAATCCAATACTATATTCAACTGTATATTTTTTATCATTGTGCAAAACTTCTTTATTTAGTAAATTTATTAAAGACTTTCTAAACTCAAATGATAATGGATAGATAATCTCATCTTTATTATCATATACAAATTTATCTACTATACTCCTGTATGGTTCCAAAAAATCATATGCTAAATTAAAATTATTTATTTTTGAATTATGGTGGACGCCTAAATAAGTATTTAATCCAAACACAGCCAAATTTCTTATTACAGCACTTGCCAGTATTGTATATCCATAATTTAGAGCAGCATTTATATTGTCATCATAAAACCTTATAAAGTCACTGCCAAAAATACTTCGAAAATACATTTTGGCAGCCAGTCCTTCCCTATTTTTTGAATCACCGTCTACCACTTCTTCTATATATTGTGTTAATTTAGTTATTGGTAATTCATCTTTTGAAGTCATTTCTAAAACTCTAACACTATTTTCTATTTTTCTTTTGACTATTTGATTCCAAAATTCATTTTTTATTTCTTCTGATATTTCAAGTTGATGATAAAATACTTCTAGCTGTTTAAAATGATAATTATATGGATACATTATAGATGTTGGTTCAAACTTTTCATCACAAATAATTAATGAAATAGCATTTTTTCCAAACTCTGCTAGTAATCTGGTTGTTAGAATTGTGGTAGAATCTTCAATCAAGACATAATTTATATCTTCGAGTGGAACCTTAGAGCTATTACCTTCTTTTTCTATTATTAGTTGATTATCTTTAAAGTGTATTTTTTCACTCTTTTTAATTATTATTTGCCTATAGCCCACTTATTTCACCTAATAAATTTATTGATATTTTTTCTATCTTACTGATTGTTGATAAAGTTACTGTATATCTCTCTCTTTTTTTGCTAAATATGTTGTTATTTCCAATAATATCATATCCATCACCCAACTTACTTTTAACCTCAATCATTCCACTTGAACATCCAACCATATAAGCAATTGATTCTCTTCCATCCTTTAAAATTATCCTTATTAAATCATTTTTATATATACTCATTTTTAAGTTATACTCTTTCATTAGTTCATCGTATTCTATAATCTTATATTTTTCTCCTTGCCCATAATCCAGTTTAATTTTAAAATTCTTGTCCTCATGTTTTTTATCCTTATAGGCTTTAATTTTTTTAATCTCATATATGTCATGTGCTGCAAAATATAGTTTTTCATCGTTTTCATTACGTGAAGTATATATATCAACTCTATAAATTCCTCCTTTTTCAACATTACTATTTTTGATTACATGTCCTATACCTTTGTATTCTGAATATACTCTTATTCTTTTAATTTCTTTTTGCTCTTTGTCATTAGGATTGATTGGATATTTTCCTTCATGTTGTTTTAGTGCTTCTGTTCCATTTTCTGCAGCCCCAAACCAGTCCACTAAAGTATTGTATATATCTTTGGAACCAGCTCTACAGTCCGGTATCAATTCTAAATCCTTTCTTTTTACTTTTTCTATTGGTGTTCTTAAGGTTTTATACTTTACAGTAGCCTCTTCTTCTTTTATTTCTTTTATTCCATAATAAGTTTCTTCGTGCATTTTTCCAGAAATTTTAGACTTAGCTACTGATGGAGTCAGAGTATGTACTTTAGCTAGTTCTTCGGTTGTATATGTTCCTAGTAACTGCAAATCTCTTTTTAATATATCAATATTTTGTTCATAAACTCTTGTCTTTGCTTCTTTAACAAATTTTTCGTATGGTAATGGAAACTCCAATTTACTCACATCATGTTTCAAAAAGCTTATGTGTCCATGTGACAATTGTTCGCTTACATACTCTTTATATTCCACTTCCTTTACTTCACCTGTTTCACTATCATAAAACTCTCCTAGTGATTCTTCTATATTTTCCATGTTTATTTTTCGAAGTTCACTCTTTACTACTCCATCAATGTATCTACTAAACTTTTCATATAAAGTTATTTTTTGTTGTAGCAATGGTGTTATTGAGGCAATTACTAAAGCATCCATAGCATGATGTAAGTGATTTTCTCTATCTTTCTTTATATCACTCTTCATACTTTCTGGCATTATATATGTTTGAGAAATATAACTATGAGTTAATCTGTTAAATCCCCACCTTGCTCTTAATTTTCCTGTTATTGCTCCAGGATAAGTATTCACTTTTTCTACTTTTAAATGAGCCTTTATTAAATTAGCTAATTCCTTACTTATGTATTTTGTATCATTTAAATTTTGTTCTCGCATTTCTCTTTCTGTATCAAAATCCAGCTTTTTTAATAAATAATTATCTTTTTTTGCTTGGGCAATTGACAAACTATTGATAAAACTTTCATAGTCTTCCCATTTTCTCGTTTTTCCAAACCACTCATATGGAGTCCTATTACCTTTATCTTGATTCTCATTTGTATATACAAGAGTTTTATTTAAGTAATTATCATTGTATGTCCTTGAGTATGGCAAAATATGATCTATTTGAACTATATTGTTTCTAAATAAGTCTTCTATTTTTATTTTTCTCATGCTGTAACCACAAAATTCTTTTTGCTCTTGCCATAACTTATATTTTAATAAATCATTGCTTGAGATTTTATTAATATCAGAGAACAATTCTAAATCGACTAGTTGTTTTTTTATTTTTTCATTTTTAGCTTTTCTTTCTTGTTGATTTTTCTCTATTTCATTTCTTTCTTTTCTACTCTTTGCTAGTTCTCTGGCAGTTTCTATGTTTATTATTTTTGGTGAGCCATACTTTTTAATTAAGGCATTTATAATTTTTCTTGCTTGAGTAAGAGAACGAATTACCCTTTGATTAGTAATATTTTGAATTGTATATACTGGAACTAGCAAATCTTTCTTTTCAAACTTTCCAGAAAGAGCAGAATGATTATAGCCAATTTCTTCCATGGCTTTATCATAAGTAATACCCTTTTCCATGATTGGAATCAATTTTCTTATTATATTAGTTGATAGCATTAGATGATCTTTAAAATTAGGTAAGGCCTTTATGAAATCATCTTCTTCAAATCTGGAATCTATTACTTTTGAACTTTTAATTTCTTTTTTTATGTCTTCATTGACCTTATAATTTGTACAGTATAATGCTAGTTCGTCTAAAAATTCTATATTATTTTTAACTTCATTCCAAATATCCTTGCTATAACATAAAGTTATTACTTTTCTCAACATATGATAACCCTTTAATTCTATTAATGTTTTTGAAAATAATTTTTCATTATAAATACTATCATATATTTTTTTATCATCTTCAGATAATTCGTATATGTTTATTTCTTGTTCGTTTAAAATAGCTAATTTTTTTCTTAACTCTTCAATTACTTTTGAATCTTTCATTGACATGTTCAAGTCTTTGATTTTTACATTTTCTTTATTTAACACCTTTACCAAATCTTTATATGTGACAACATTTTTTTCTTTGGCTAAGTCAATTAATTTTACTATTGCCGCATTTTCTAGCGACTGATAACTTTCGCTTCCTATTTTATATCGTAAATTTACCAATTTTGAAATAGCTACAAATAATTCGGATGAAAAGGCGTATTTTGGAGCTCTTGGTTCCTTATCAAAGATACATTTTCCAGTCATTTTTTTTATTAAGTCACCACCATATGGCGATGTTCCGCCAGGACCTTTTGCATAGCTCCTTCTAGAGTTATAAATTTTTAGATATTGATTTTTAAATTCTTTATCAATTAAACCGAATTTAATTTGTTTATCTAAAACTTTGTTTATTTCATCCAAATACATTTCATTTGTAACTGATATTTTATAGTTACCTGGACTATTTTTTATTTTGTCTTTAAATTTTTCATCTTTGATATACATTTCAGAAACTGTACGATAATTATTAGTAGCCATTATTGTCTCATTTTCCTTGATAGCACTTAGAACTTTTCCAGAATCATTATCATTACTTTCTTCTCTATTTGATTTATATCCTCTTTTTTTGGCATAGTGAACCAATATTATAGCTAATTCCTCGGCTGTTAATTTTCTATCTAAGGCTTCTACTTTTAATCTATAAGGATTAGTATTATTGCTTTTATAATAATCGTTAATCATGTTGTTATATAGTATTGTTAGTTCATTATTTTTTTCGGAAACTATACTACTGCTTACATTCCCAGACAGTAGTTTGCTTTCATATAGTAAGTTTCTTACTCTATCAAGTCTGAATTCTCTTCTTCTAGTTACTCTTCTACTCCCTCTTTTTTCTCTTCTTTCTTTCGCTCTACTATCTCCTGTTTTTTCAACTTCTCCCGGAGTAAATATTCTACTTCCTACATCAATAATTTTATATGGCTTGTTATTTTCATCTAGTGCTAGTAATCCCCATCCTACTGATGAAATTCCAATATCTAGTCCTAAAATATAATTATACTTCATTCTTACTTCTCACTTTCTGATTTTATTATACACATTTTTCATCGTACACAGCAACTACGTATCTTGCTGTTTTATTATGAAAAAAAGCAATATTAAACCTCTAAAAGATTAATACTGCTTATCTCAATAATATTATATCATAACTTCTGCATATTTTCTAATAAAAATTGTAATTAAAAAAAGTTGTCATCATCATTCTCATCTAACAAATACTTTCCAGCTAGTAACACTGTTGCTACTCTTAGACCAGCTTCTTTCTCTTCTTTTGCTTGTTCTACTTTTTCAGTTATAATATTTATAATTTCAGATACTTCATCTTCTAATTCTTCGACTTGCTCATCTGAAATATCAATTATATTTTCATCTTCTAAGTCACTCTTAATATTAAATAGTGTCATATATTCACTATCTATATTAACATCAACATCATTAATTAATGCATCATCATATATTTCTTCTGCTTCTTGAATAAGATTATTTAAATTATCTAGCCTTTCATCTTCAACAGATTTTTCTATATATTTATCTTGTTTATTTACTAATTCTTTTTCTTTCAACGTCTGTCTTTCCTTTTGTTTATCTTCCTTTATAATTTTAGTAATTTTTCCAAATACAAGCTTTACAAACTTAAAGATCAAAATAAAGAATCCTACTATGACACCAAGAACTATATAGCCACCCAATTCAGTAGTATCCTCTTTTCTATATTTCGACATTATTATCACCAATTTCATTATATCATATTTTATTTTTTTGTTGATATTATTAGGTATACAAACAGCTTACAAAAAAAACGTCATTTTTTTCAAGAAACCTATTGCTTTTTGTTTTTAGCTATGCTAAGATATATATATCTTAGATATGGTAATAATTGACAGGCGTGGTATTTAAATGCTTAATCATTGGGATTATCTATTTGGTATTATCGCTGGGTTGGTTTATCAGATATCATTTTTGTGATATTGTTGTTGGAGTAGTGATTTGTTCAGCTTATTGCTATCCTGTCAAAGTCTAAGTGTGCACGTGTAGCGAGAAAGTCACTCGCATTTGATAGGTAACCACTCCTTAGTACTGACTATATTAAGGTTTTGGGTTTGAGTTGTTTTATCGGTGTTTCATAAGTAACTAATGGTTGCTTATGAAAATGTAAAACTGTGGCTTGTTTCCTTTTGTGGTTTTCCATTAAAACTCAAAAACATAGTTTGTCAGGACTATGTTTTTTGTTTTATATAAAAAAATAAAAGTAGGATTTCTCCTACTTTTTTAGTTTGCATAATTATCAAAGTATCCTTGAATAAACACAACTGGTGTTCCTTTATCTCCAGAACCAGATGTTAAGTCACATAATGAACCTATTAAATCCGTATATCTTCTTGGAGTAGTACCTTGAGTTTCAATTTTACCTTTTAAGTTCTTATCTTTTTCTTCTATTTCTTTTCTAATAGCAGCTTGTAACTCTTCACCTTTTAAATTACTATACTTGTTATCAGATAAATACTTTAATTTTAATTCATTTGGACTTCCTTCTAGACCTTTTGTATAGAATGGACTAACTACTGGATCAGCTAATTCCCAGATTTTTCCTACAGGATCTTTAAAAGCTCCATCTCCATAAATCATTACTTCAATAGTTTTACCAGTTATTTTCTTTAACTCATCTTGTATTCCATATACTAATTCTTCTCCTGCTTCAGGGAATAGTTTTACTTTTTCTTCTGTTGCTCGGTTAGAACCTAGTAAGCCATACTTACTATTATAACCAGAACCATTTACACTAGTGGTTAGTATATCATCCATTCCAAGAACTGTTTTTCCACCAGCTCTTTTTAATTTTTCTTTAGTCTTTGTTCTTGTATGAATATCACAAGCTAATACTTCGTCTGTATATTTTAATATTTCTTCTGGTTGATTACTAAATACAAATTCTATTTCGCAATTTTCAGAGTTTGCTACGTCACGATAAAAATCAACCATATTTACACCAGTAAATATATGTTTAAAGTCACCAAACTTCTCAGTATATTCTTTTTCACTTATAACATCAGAATATGGATTTATTCCAGATTTTTCCAATTTTTCTTTATCTAAAATATCATTTCCAACCTCATCTGATGGATAACTAAGTAACATAGTTATTTTATCCATTGCTCTTGCAAAAGCTCTTAAGCAAACAGCAAATCTGTTTCTACTTAAAATTGGAAATACTATACCTATATGATTTCCATTAAATTTATTTTTTACATCTGTAGCAATATCATCTATTGTTGCATAATTACCTGTACTTATTCCTAAAACAGCTTCTGTTATAGCAATAATATCACGATCATTAAATGTAAAATTTTCCTCTTTACTAGCATTTAAAACAGAATCTATTACTATTTGTTTTAAATCATCTCCATCTTTAATAATTGGTGTTCTTATACCTCTTACTACAGTTCCTACTGTTCTTGACATATATCATTCCTCCTACTTTATCATTATAACATAATTAGTCTTTTGTACCTCTTAAATCACGTACTTTTGTCAATATTTTACTCTTACTATCTAAAAGAGGACTTATAGACTCATGCTTATTTAGGGTATCAATTAATTTAGCAACGTATTTAGAATTATCACCAGTTTTTAACCATTCTTGTTTTCTAGCCTCTTCTGGTATGTAGCACAAATTACTTGTGTAGCATCTTTTAAATACACCGTTTTGATAAGCTTCATTAAAAGCGTCTATACTCTTTTGTCCATCACTAAATAGAGCAAATGAAGCAATTAAGTAAATATTAGCAGCTCCACGTTCTTTTAATTGTTCAGCTACTTCTAACATAGATTGGCCAGATGCTATCATGTCATCTACTACTATGACATTTTTTCCTTCAACAGATGTTCCTAAATACTCATGGGCAATTATAGGGTTCTTTCCATTTACTACTCTAGTCATGTCTCTTCTTTTGTAGCAAAAACCAAATGGAGTATTAAGCATTTCAGCATAACATTTTGCTCTTTCTATAGCACCCATATCAGGACTTGCTACTAGGAAATTATCTAATTCAATTGGTTCATTTTCAATAAACTCTTTTAAAATACTATAAGTTGGATAAATAGAATCAAAAGAACAACTATGTAGAGAGTTTCTAATACTTGGATCGTGAGCATCAAAAGTTATAAAAGAATCTACTCCTAGCGATTCTAATTCTTGAAGCATTAGGGAACAATCTTTAGACTCCCTACCCTTTCTTTTATGTTGACGACCTTCATAAATAAAAGGCATTATTACAGTTAGTTTGTCTTCAGCTCCATCCATAGCAGAAATTACTCTTTTTAAATCTTGATAGTGGTCATCTGGACTTTTATGATTTAAATAGCCGTGCATTTCATAAGTACAACTATGATTCATAACATCAGTTAAAATATAAGTTTCCTTGCCACGAATACTTTCTAAAATTTCACCCTTACCTTCACCAGATGCAAATCTAGTAAGTCTAGTTGGAACAATAAAAGTAGCATTAGGATCAGTTACTCCACGCATTAATTTTAAATGTCCATCTACTTTTTTTCCAAACTCTTCAAAGTTATCCATTACAAGTAAACGTAAATTGTTTGTTATAATTTCCATTTTTACCTCCTAAAAAACAGTAAAAAGAGAATGTAATATTCCCTTTCCTAATTAATAATAGATGAAATTAGACTGTGATCATTATAATTATTTATAAATATTTTTTTATTTATTATCATAGTCATACCTCATCCCTCAATAGTATTATAACATCCATTTTAGAAAAGAAAAATATGTTATATATATTTTTTAAGAGAAGTGTTATAATTAAGTCATAATAGAGAGGTGATATGATAGTGGACTTTAAAAAAGTACTTAAAGTACAAGGATATTTATTTATAGTAATGATTTCTACATTTTCTATTTTGTATACAGCTTTTAGTTTCTTTGGTAGAAGTTATGCAGTACCGGTTGGATTAGATGAGACAGGTATTCCTAAAACTGACTTTAATTCTAATTTTGCAGTTGGAGCTACTAATTATAGTAATTATATTTCAAAAGCTTTAGCAAGTGATACTACTTATGCTAGTTATTTACATAATTTTAATACAGCAACTGATTATAAAATTAGTAATAGTGATACACCATTATATGAGTTTATGAAGAATATGAAAGTGCCAGAGACAGATGAAGTTTTTGAATTACATGATACTAATCCAAGTGATATTAGTGATTTAGGAATTTTATATATTATTAATCATGGATATAGTTCAACTAATACTACTAATACAGTATTTACTGCTAATAAGTATGGAGCTGTTTCAGATAATAATGTAAAACAATATATTACTCAGCTTGCTTTATGGTTATATATTTATGAAAATAGTGCTAAATTTACTAATACTTATTGTATGGAGACTAATACTAAGAACTTGAATGCTTGTAGTTTTTATATTCAAGATACTACTAATGTAATTACTCCTACTGATGTTAGAAATATAATTAGTGCTGCTGCTAGTAAATCTGGTTATAATTATCTTAATTATATATTAGAGTTAGTTAATAATGCTAATAGTGCTACTACAGCAGAGACTTCTACTATGGCACCATTAAGTAGTGATAAACTTTCTTTTACAATTAATTCTACTGGTAATTTATTTACAACTGAGGCTATTACTCCACTACCTAATACAAATAAAAGTAATTATTTATACTATACAGTAGAAATAGAAGATCCTAATAACTATGGAGTTTATATAGTTGATCAAAATAATTCTAGAGTTAGTAATACTTCTGTTATGACTGGTTCATTTAAAATAGTTGTTCCATTAAAAGATGATGTTAGTACAATGGATTTAACTACAGTAAAAGTTAATGTATACGGAACTTTCCTTGCTGGTAAGGGATATGAGTATTATGTTACTAAGACTGCAGGAGAAGCTATTGTTAATACTAATAAGAAACAAGTATTTTCTAATGTTTCTTTAGGATATACTCCTATAAATAGAGTTTTAGTTAGTCTATCTTTAGGAAACTTTGTTAAGATTAGTAAGATTGATGCTACTACAAAGAGTGAATTAGCTGGAGCTAGTTTAGTTATTACAAATAAAGCTGATACTACTAAGAAATGGGAATGGGTATCTACTACTACTCCACATTATATTTCTTTAGAAGATGGTACTTATTCTCTTTGTGAGACACAAGCTCCTAATGGTTATGTTTTAAATACTACATGTATTGATTTTACAGTTGATAATTCTAAGATTGTTCCAGTAGTTATGGAGAATGATATAAAAATTCCTGATACCGGTAAATTTAGTTCAGCTGTACCTTATATATTTGGTGGTATTGTTGGACTATTTGGTATTATGATTATATCTGTTACTGTTAAAAGAAAGAAGATTAATGAGTAATTTTAGACCTGCTGAGGCAGGTTTTTTATTTTTGTAAATTATACATTTTTATATTTTTTGGGGCTTAGAAGCAGGATATGATATGAATAAGTTGTATTTTATAACTATATTTATATTTTACTTATATTAATATCTTTATTTGTTCTTGTTTATCTTTTTATTTATATTATTCCTGTATTTATATTTATCTTTCATTCATCTTTATTTACTTTTTATTTATATCATTTCTACATTTATTTTTTTATATTACTTATTAATTTATTAGGAAAATTACTAAGAAAATTTCAATATAAAAAGAATAGATTTCTCTATTCTTTAGGTTTTTATTTTTACCTTTAATTACTTCCTAATGTTACTTTTGTAGTATGTTCTTTACCATTTCTTAGGTATGTTATTTCTATAGTATCTCCTGCTTGATGTTGATATAATTCATATCTTAGATAAGCATAATCTTTTACTTTATTACCATCTACTTTAGTAATTATATCTCCTTTTGTAATACCGGCTTTGTCAGCTGATGAATCTTTTACAGCTTCTACTACTACTGTTCCTGATGTTACATCACTACTTATCGATATTCCATATTGTCTTAGGGTTGCAGTATCTGTAATATTAGCCATTCTTATACCTAGAACTGGCCATTTTATAGCTTTGCCTTTTTCTAGGGAATCAGCATGGTTCATAGCATACTCTATTGGAATAGCAAATCCCATACCTTCAATTTCATCATCAACTAATTTCATTGAACAAATACCAATTACTTCTCCGTTTACATTTAATAATGGTCCTCCAGAGTTACCAGGGTTAATAGAAGCATCTATTTGTAGTACTCTCATTACCCAGTCACTACTTCTAGAATTAGAAACTGTTACGGATACCATTCTGTCTTTTCCAGATAAAACTCCAGAAGTTACACTACCACGATAGTCAGCACCTAGTGGTGAACCAACTGTAAATACTGAATCTCCTAAACTTACTTTTTCACTACTACCGATAGTAGCAACCATAAGTACTTCTTCTTTAGGTACTCGTAGAACAGCTAAATCTAGATATTCATCACTACCTAGGACTGTTGTTTCTACTTCTTTGTCATTAGTAAATAGTACTGTAATTTTACTTAGAGTACTAATGACATGTTGATTAGTTAGGATATAACCATACTTATCATCAGTTTTATAAACAAAACCTGTACCAGTTGATGCTAACTGATTATTAGAATAGCCTTGAACTACAACTACTGCATTATATATTTTTTCAACAGAGGCTGCTAGTGAACCTTTTTCATATACTTGTGTACCATTTTTTGTTATAACTGTATTTCTGCTACCAATTATTTGATCTAGGATAGGTGTCCATTTTAACATGGATAAAGTAACTATTCCTCCAATTACAAAAGAAAAGATAATTAAAGGTACTAATTTTATATTTTCTTTATTCTTCATCATTTATTGGCCTTTCTATTTTAGATAGTTCTTCCCAATTTAATGGAAATCCCATCTGATTTAATACTTTATCTATTTTTATACTGGTTAGATTATAATTAAGAGTTTGAACAATATTATCTAATTCAAAAGTCATATTTTTAAACTCTTCTTTTAAAAGCATTTGTTTCATAATAATTATTAAAGCGAATAAATCATTTTTACCATATATGTATCCTTCTTCATCTCTTGGTATATTTAATATCTTGTGGTAAATAGTATCAGATATTTCTTTTTGAGTTCTATTTTCATATAAGATATCTTCATGTGCACAAAGATTTCTATAATTAGCTAGAATTGGTAAATAATTTATGAAATCATCAGTTGCTATACCATAAATATTACTTATGTCTTTTTGATCTTCAGGTTTTAAGATTGATACCATTTCACTAACTACTCCAAATGATAATACTTTTACTAATATCCATAAAGGTATATAACCATAATGAGATACATAATGAGATGTTGCAGTATGTTGTGAACCATTTATTCTTATTTGACGTTTCATTTTTTTGATTAAATCATTTACTTGTCTTTGACGTTCAGGAATCTGGGTAAAATTCTTGACCTTTAAATAATCTTTTTCTTTATAACCGTACTTTTTAGATAATTGGTATGAAGTTATAGACTTTAAGTTGTTTTCAATTACTAAAAGATATTTAAATAAGACATTTCTAAAAGATCGATCAAATAAGAACATGCTATAAAGTTCTTCAAATGTTGTACCTGGAATAAATGCTTTTTCCGTTTCTGACTTATAAAATAGATGACGATAACCATTTAAAAAGAAATAGTTTTCGCGTAATAAAACTTCTTTAGCATATTTTTCATCTTTAATGACTAATCCTTTATGCTTAAAGATTTCTATTTGTTCATCTAATGTTTTAAACTGTTTCTCTAACATAATCTCACCTAGTATAAATTATATCATAACATTCTTTAGAAAGTATGGTAAAAATATGAAAATTTCAAAAATTATGATATAATAATTACGAGTTTTATCAGGGAAGTTATATAATATTTTATATGTTTAGGAGGGTTCAGTTATGCCAGCAACTGTTGTACATAGTTATTTTGCACAGGATGTTTATGATATATTACCTAGTACAATAAAAAAGAGATTAGATATTAACAGATTAAAAATGTTTGGTCAAAGTACTGATTCATTAATGTTTTATAATCTTTTTAGTTTGTTACCAGGAAAAAAAATAAGAAAATTTCAAAAGTATTTTCATGAGAATCAGACACAGGAATTTTTTATTAATTTGATAAATTATATAAAAGAAAATGGATATGATAAAGATAGTGATGTAGATTCTTTTCTAGTTGGTTCTATTTGTCACTATGTATTAGATTCAACTATACATCCATATATATTTTATAAGACAGGATGTTTTGATAAGAAGAAGAAAAGTACTTATAAATATAATAATGTACATACATTTATGGAGACTTTTTTAGATAATGATATGATTAAAAGAAGAGAAGATATTAATCCATATAAATTTAGAATAGATAGATTTAGTTTTGATACAAAGAGATTTTCTAATGGGCTTGGAGATACTATAAATAAAACATTTGAGGAGACTTTTAATATTAAAAATATGGATAAGATATATTATAAGTCACTTAAACAGATGAAAAGAGCAATTAGAGTATTTAGATATGATCCAGTTGGAGTAAAAAAATTCTTTTATATGTTAGTTGATACATTTACTAGTAGAAGGACATTTAGATTTGAAGCTATTAGTTATCATTATCCATTAGAAGATAGACATAACTACTTAAATGAAAATCATAAACTATGGAGAAATCCAACTACTTATAGTATGACTAGTACAGAGAGTTTTTTAGATTTATATTTAAAAGCACTTAAACTTGCGAAAGTAATGATATGTGCTAGTTTTGATTACTTGGAAGGTAAAGATATAGAATTAGATAAAGTATTTACTAATATTAGTTATGTTACAGGAATTGATTGTAATAAGAAAAAAGAACTTAAATATTTTGAATTTTAAGTTCTTTTTTGTATATTTAGACGTATTAATTACATACTAATTTTAGGTGATAATATGTTTTATAAATATTATTTTTGATCCGGAGAAGGAAAGTATTTATACTTATATTTAACTATGAATTATGAATTTTCTAAAGAAATAGGATTTAATTCTTCTGATAAGGAACTTACTAGAAGAACTAGGAATTTTGTTTTAAATAATGGGATTAACTATAATGGAAGTAAAGTATATTTAGTTATAGATGGTATTGTTGTTAAGAGTTTGGATATAAGTAGAAATAATACTGAGATTGAGGTTTTAAAAGAAAATTTATATTATGCTAATGATTATTATATGGTTACTATAAAATTAGAAAATATGGCTACTATAGAAGTTAGTTTAAAAGAGTATTTGATGGGATGTTTAGCTGGTATTTATTATAATGGATTAGAGAGGGAGACTTTAAAAGCTATATGTGTGTTATATAGGACTTATGCTTTTAAAGAGATGAGTGAAAAAAGATCTATTATGGCTTTTAATGACTTTGTTAATTATAGACCATTATCCTATTATAAACTTTCTTGGTTTAATAATTATGATGAGAATGAGAAATTACTAAAAGATGTAGTTGATGATACTGATTGTTTATTTTTGACATATAACCAGTATTATATTTTGCCTTTTATTCATTATTCTAATTATGGTAAGACATTAGATGATGAAAAATATCCGTATTTGACTAGTGTTTCTAGTACTTGGGATATGGCTTCTCCTAATTATGTTAATATTAGAGATTATAACTTTTTAAATATTAGTAAGATATTAAGAAGTAATATTGGTGAAGAAAGTAATATAGAAGCAATTGATGTAGATAGTAATGGTCTTATTAATAAGTTAAGAATTGATGATAGTATTTATATTGGAAAGGATATTGTTAAATTACTTAATTTAAAGTCTAGGGCAATTAATATTATTGTTAATAAGGACTATATTAGGTTCATTAGTAGAGGTTATGGGGACTTTTTGGGACTTAGTATATTTGGTGCTAATGAGATTGCGAAAAATGGATGTGATTATGCAAATATTTTAAAATATTATTTTCCTAAAGTTACATTAAATAAGTATATAAAAGAGCTTTCGTAGTGAAAGCTCTATTTTTTTAAATCTATTAATCCTTGAAGAGCTCTATTAGCGGCATCTTCTAATTCTAGGATACTATCAATATATTTTGCATAGTCGTCAACTGCATCAACAAATTCTGTTAACTGAGGAGCATCTTTTCCTTGAATCAAATTTCTAACCATGTTGGCATTTTTTCTTAGCTCGTTAGCAATTTGATCTACACCGATAGATTCATTAGTCATTACCTAATTCCTCCATTCCTTGTTGGACTCTTTTATTTGGATCAAATAAATTAGCATTGTTGATTACAACTTGTTTATAAGTTTCTAGATTTTCTAAATAACTTATATTATCTTGATCTGTCCAGACTGTTTTCATAACTTCTAGATAGCCATATATTTTATTGATAGAGTCTACATATTGTTCATATTCAGACATAAGTACCTCCTATACAAGAATTATTCTTGAACCATTTTTTAAATCTGTATCCTTTACTGTTTGATTCACATCATATACTTGACCAGTATCTTTACTATAGAAATTAGTTTCAGGACTTATGATGTAGTCATTTTCTGTTATTTCACTTAGTCCCTCTTCTATTAGTTTTTTTATAGTACCAATCTTTTTATTAATAGGAATGAATAAGTCATAAGACTTTTCAATTAGAGGAATATATAAACATATTAATATTTTATTTCTATTCATAAGTACCTCCTACTCTTCTTCTAATAATTTAACAACAGTTGCTTTACCTTTAGCAATAGTATAACCAAAGTTTGGCTCTAGTTCTGTTCTTAATTGACGAGAATTTGTTGTTACTTTTAAAGTAAATTGGTTACCTAGACCATTACCTGCCCAGATACCTTCAGATAAATCAGTATTAGCTTTATACCAAGCTTCGTAATTTAGAGATTTAATATTATCAATAGTTTCTATAAAGATAAATTTAACAGTTGATAATTTTGAAGCTTCTGAGATAGCAGTTGTAAAACTACCTTTTTTAACAGCATCTAGTTTAGCTAGTAAAGTACTTATGCCAGTTATCATAATTACTGCTGAATTTTCATCTGAAGATGTTTGCTTTTCAGAGATTAGTTCCATTACTTTATCTATTCCAACTATACAGTTTCCACTATCATATTCAACATCTGCAGGTGGATTATCACTTAGGATACTTAAAGTATCTAGTAAAACACACTTACTATTTTGAATTTTAGTTATCATTTTAGTTAGACCTGTTATAAATGGTTGAAGTGATGTTATATCTTCACCAGTAATATTGTAGATTGGATTTTTTAAAGAGATTGTAGAAATTTCTAGAGTTTCTTTTTCGATACCAACTGGTATTGATAATATTCCACGTAGAGAAGAAATTATATCATCAACTTTAACAGTTTCTGGTAATATTGGTATTTTCTTAGCTTTGTATTCACAAATTTGATTTAGTTTATTGCAAATAACTTTTACATAGTCAACCATTTTTTCTTCTTTAAATGGATAAGCTGTTTGAAACTCATAAATTCCATCTAAGTTTATTAAACCACGTCCAAAACCTTTTGATGGTTCTTTTTTACGTACACCAGGTAATACACTTGAGTAGTCTGATGGATCATTAAATTGAAGAACAACATTTTGAGAGAAGTTTTGACGCAGACGATATCTAATAGTATTTGGACCATTTGTACTTAGTACGAAAACAATTCCATACTTTAGACATTCTCTTGTAATTTGACCTAGAACTTCTTCATAATCAGGATATATTTCTAAGAAACCTTCAATATTATTTATAACTATTACCATTAGTGGTAACTGTTTACCACCATGATTAATATAGAAATCATATGAACCATTGTAGTCAACAAATATTTTCTTTCTTTCATCCATTATTTGAAGAATCATTTTAAATAAGTTAGAAATTTTTTCAGAGTCAGATGATAATAATACTTCTCCTACATGAGGAGCATTTCTAAACATAGTTAATGTTTCAGCACCAAAGTCTAATAAATAGAAGTTAACTTCACTTGAATCATGAGTTGTAATTGCTGAATAGATAATAGTAGATAGCATTAATTCTTTTCCAGAACCAGCTGAACCAAAGACAATAGCGTTTCCTTCTGAGGACAATGGTAGAGTTAAAACGTTTTGTCTTTGATTATCTGGATCATCATATTCACCAATAATTGGGTTAATATTATTGTTTTTTATTTGATAAGAATACTTTAGTTTTAAATCTTCAACATAAATATAATTTGGAATTCTATCTAGCCATAGTTGTGGAATAGAAACTGATTCTTGGTGAGCTTCTTCTACTATATATTTAATTATATTAGTAATTTCTTCCCCTTTAGAAGCTACTTGAACTTCATTTTGTTTATTATCAAGACTTTTTATGGTATTACCAGTATCATCAATGAAGGTGATACTTTGATCGACTTTTTTCTTTCTCTTTTCAGCTGGATAGTATTGAGCTCCTGCCCAAGCAGCTTGACCTTCAGCAAATAGTTCATTATATCCTACTTGTAAGAAGAAACGACCAGCATTCTTTAAAGAGGCAGCATCAGGACATTTAATCATATCCATACTATCAGATTTATCTTGTACTTTTAAGCAGACACGGAATTTTGAGTTTGACCAAATTTGATCATTAACTACTCCTGCTGGTTTTTGCGTTGCTAGAATAAGATGGACTCCTAGAGAACGACCGATACGAGCAGTTGAAATTAATTGTTCCATGAACTCAGGTCTTTGATCTTTTAACTCGGCAAACTCATCAGAAATAATGAATAAATGAGATATTGGGCGTTCTACTAAACCTTTTCTGTAAAGAGCTTGATACTTATAAATATCAATTGTACTTTCATCTAGTTTGTCTCTAGCTTCATTAAACATTCTTTGACGTTTACGAAGTTCACTTTGGATAGATGCTAAAGACCTATTCATTTCAACTGTATCTAAGTTGGTGATTGTTCCAGCTAGATGAGGTAGTTTCATACCAGTTTCTTTATTTTGGAAAACGCCTGCTAGACCTCCACCTTTATAGTCGATAAGAACGAATGATACTTCGTATGGATGGTAGTTTAGAGCCATTGATAAAATATAAGTAATAATGAATTCTGATTTACCAGAACCAGTCATACCAGCAATTAGACCATGTGGTCCATGAGCTTTTTCATGTAAGTCTAGTTTAAATAATTCACCGGATTTATCTACACCAACTGCTGTTTGAAGAGTCTTGGTAGGATCATTTGATTTCCAGCGATTTAGGACATTTAATTGTTCTACCATACCAACATTGTACATTTCTAAGAATGTTAGACTTAGTGGTAGTGTTTGATTGGCTTTAGCAATATCTATTGGGATATTGGCTAGACGTTTACAACAATCATACATATTTAGAGTTGGATCAACATCAGCATCAAATTCTTTTTGCTTGTTAGATACTAATTCATTTTCAAAAATTCCAGACTTCTTATCACCAACACTGATAAATGTTTTACATTCGTTTGGTAAGTTTACTAATCTTGGACTTATAACAATTAGACTGAAGCCAACATTTATTTGCATTTCAGCAACATCTTTTAAAAGTTCCACATCACGAACTGTTTTATAGTCATCAGTTATAATTACATAATATGGTTTATATTTTTTATAGTCAGCACTATTTAATTCTCTAGTACCATTAACATCTTTGTATTTTCTTGCTTGAATTTCTTGTTCTAGAGCAAGGGAAATTTCTTTAGCTTCATCTAGATTAGTGGCATAGTATCTAATTGTTCGATCATTACTCCAACAATGTGGGCATATTTTTAAATATTCCCATTTACTTGAGTTCTTTTCATTTGTTAGAAGAACTATTTTTAAGTCTTCATAACTATGATAAGTAATCATTTGTAAAATTAAGCCTTCAATAAATGATTGTTTTATTTCAGCATTACCAATAATTGCAGTAATATTTTTTTCCACAAAAGATGTGGATATTGGTACATTTTCAAGCATTCTTGATTCAGCACCTAGTTTGTATACTTCTTGTAATAAATTATCAGAATCTATAGAGAAATGTTCTTGTGGAAAACCAATTGAACCAGCTAGTTCAGTTGTACCAATTCCAAGACGTAAATCTAGAAAGTCAGATTGATCAATTTCTCTTTCCCATAAATTTCTCTTTTTACCATAAATTATTTCTTTTGTTTCTTGAATTGGAAGATAGTTATCAATTAATATTTGGCGTTGAACTTTCATGGCATTTTGAATTTCTGTACGTTTTGAATCTACGTATTTTGTATACATTTCTTGACGTAATTGTTCTTTTTTACGATTTTGTTTCTTTTGATACATCTTTGTTAGACTTGGCCATAAAATCATAGTTGATAACATTACACCCGTTGTTATTAATGATGGGGCTACGGCTTTAAAATCTTTTGAGCCATCTACTAAACCTTGTAAAGCTGTTATACCAGTAGTTGCTGACATCATTGACATTGTTAGCATTGGACCTACTGTATAAATTAAAGGAGTCTTATCTTCCTCTTGCTTTCCTGGAGGACTATCAATAGTAACATTGATTGGTTCTATTTTTGTTTTGAATCTTGGAGCACGATAAAAGTAATCATCCTCTTTATAAAATTCAACATTTTCTTCATCTGGATTATCCATTTCTGTTTGATTTTGAATCCACGGATTAGCTGGTTCTAATAGTCTTTGATCATAATTTACAATATTACTTATTCTGTTAATAATAAGAGAATCTTTTAAAACTATTATTTTTAGACCCATTATAAAAACTATGTCACCATACTCTAATTGTTTAGAAGATATTGCTACATTGTTGGCATAAGTTCCATATTTACTATTTAAATCTTGTACTACCCAAATTCCTTTATTATAAATTAGTCTAGCTTGTTGTCTTGAAACTAGTGGGTAATTATAACAGATAGTTGCTTGAGGATCATTACCTATAGTTATTTCACAGTCTCCTCTAATTTGCAATCTATTAATATTTGGTTCTATAGATGGTGAACAGTATAAAATTACATATTCATTATCAGTATTTATTTTTAAGAAGAAAAGGCTGTACTCACTTAAGATAGCTGATTCTATTTCATTTTCCCCTAACATTATTTTAGTTTCAAAGTCACTTTTAATTTTCCAATGACCATCAAATTCTTCGACATTAATCAGATTTCTAGTATTTCCTAAATAGTCATTATCAGTTATCCAGTAGTTTCCAGCTATTTTAGTTGGCAATGTAAAGTTGTATATTTTAGTTTTTTTAATTAGTCTAACTATCACTAGAAATCACCCTTTATTATTCTATTCTATGATAATTATAGCTTTTTTTCTAGGGTTTTACAATAGATAAAAATTCTTTTATGTCGAAAAGAGATATTTATTTTTATTATTTTATATTTTAATAGATTGGAAGATTATATTAAAAAGATAAATTGGTATTTAAGTTAGATTCTTCATTTATTGCTTTTAAGTAATTTTTTACACCATTTGTTATAGACTTAGCTAATTCTTTTTGATAGCTTTCAGATTGTAATAGACGTCGTTCTGTTGGATTAGATAGATAGCCTGTTTCTATTAGGACTCCAGGTATTGTTATGTTTTTATACATGTATAAGTTGGTCTTTTTTATTTCTCTTTTACTTTTTTGATTAGTTTTAAATTCATTCATTATGGCATCAGCTAGGATTTTGTTGTTTTTATTGATAGAGTTATATAAGACTTCGGCTCCTTTATGAGTAGAGTTTTGATACCAGTTTATGTGTATAGACAAATATAGGTTGCTTTTATTTTCTTTTATTTTTAAGAGTCGTCTATAGAGGTCTCCTCTTTTCTTTTTGGAGTCATATATTGAGGATAAGTCAATGTCTGAAGTTCTAATCATATAGACAATTGCTCCATTTTTAGTTAGTTCTTTTTCTAAGGCTTTTGATATTTCTAGATTTAAGTCTTTTTCTTTGATTGAGTTATACATAGTACCTGGGTCCCTTCCACCATGACCAGGATCTATTGTTATAACGATACCTAGTAAAGGAAGAGTTTTTGCAGATATTAAGTCAAGTGATGATAATAGGACAATTATAGTTATGATTATTATTGATTTTATTTTTCTTTTTAGCATGATATCACCTATTCAAGTATATGTAGTATGGGAAGGAATAGGAGTTTTTGGATAAAAAAAACTACTATTATTTGAGTAATAGTAGTCTTTTTTACACAAAAAAAAATTCTTGGCAACTTCCTATTTTCGCATTCACTATCGTCGGCGTTAAGTGGCTTAACTTCTGTGTTCGGGATGGGAACAGGTGTACCCCACTTGCTATCGTTACCAAGAAAATATTTGAGAAATAATTCTCTGAAAACTTAGATACTGTGTTCATCAAATTAATAATTTATGATTAAATCCTCGATCTATTAGTACTGGTCAACTCAACATGTCACCATGCTTCCATCTCCAGCCTATCAACCAAATCGTCTTTTTGGGATCTTACTACTTGCGTATGGGAAAACTCATCTCAAAGTTGGCTTCCCGCTTAGATGCTTTCAGCGGTTATCCGTTCCAAACATAGCTACTCTGCGCTGCAGCTGGCGCTACAACAGATACACCAGAGGTTTGTCCATCCCGGTCCTCTCGTACTAAGGATAGCTCTCTTCAATTTTCCTACGCCCACATCGGATAGGGACCGAACTGTCTCACGACGTTCTGAACCCAGCTCGCGTGCCACTTT
>OGMF01000320.1_pt1 | contig 57060 bp, 54 predicted proteins | sample 1572921 | NCBI WGS metagenome assembly OGMF01 (sample SAMEA2581919, study PRJEB24529) | metagenome | biome: Human gut stool | place: China | collected 2011 | reverse complement strand
AAAACAGGATTCAAGTATAAAACCCGAATCCTGAAGTTTTCTATTTACACAAAATTGTGGACAGTGCCTATATTCCGGATATTCTTTTCCGTATGTATCTTCAAAGATTAAGAGAAAGTGATATTCTTTTCCTACCACTTGATTGACATTTTATTCCAAAAATTAATTAAAATCTTGGTTGCTTTTTGTGTTTTCATCGTTGCCTAACGGCGAATTTAGCATTGGACAACGATGAATTCACTGTTGGGCAACGGTGAAAGAGGAAATAAAAGTCTGAAATGTGATATCATTTTGCTATTACAATATAATTCTGTCTACAACTTCAACTTTATTTTCTATCAATGTCTTTTCATCAGTTACTTCCAAGAATAAAGAGAGAGGAGAGAAGCCTATATATTTTCGGTTCTGTATCGTCAATATTCCAACAAAGTCATTGAGCATGATTTTCTTTAACCCTTCGTTGTTCTCTTTAGAGATACGATAGTAATGTTGGTTGTTATTGTTATTTTCATTCTCTTCTTCTTCAGAACTGTCCATTTGTATATAGATGAATTTTTCAGTGATGGCAATTGGGGCAGAAAGAAAAGTATATTCATTCTCTTCTGGATTATCTTTGGCATTGATTGATTTATACTCTTTTATCCGATTGGTTATTTGTTCCTCCTTTTTACTATCTGTCAGTCTCGAAAGAGTCTTGAATCCCAGAAATGGTTCTCCGGCAAGTATTTCGCACAATTCAATTTTGTTAGGAAAGGTTTCGTTATCTAGCTTGCATTTATACCATGCTTGTTTGTCCATTTGTATTATCTTCTTTTCTATGATAAACTCCAAAATCGAGGAACTTTTGGCTGCATATAAAGTTAGATAATTCAGATTATTGAAGAATGAAACTTCAAATTTATTGTATTCCACTTCCTTCCGGTCTATTTTAATTTTGTAGCGATAGAGGAAATAATCGAATGTCGCCATCTGCTCGAATTGCCAAAAGGTAGTAGTGTCATAGGAAGTATCAGTGTCATACCAATAACATTCATCGATGTTTGGTACTTTTTTGTCCGAAACTGCATTTGAATCGTATGCATCTCCGGGATTTGTAAGCGCACAAAAACATCCAAGAATCCGTTTGGTCATATCTATTAAAAATATCCGGTTTTTGTGTGTACACTGATTGAATGTATGCTTCATGATTTCCAGTACGGGAAGCTCCGTCAAATTTGGTGAATCTTTTACGAATCCTTCAAAGAAATGATAAACTCGTGCGAAGTCCGCATTAATATCCTTTACGTCTCCTCGTTTGGAATTATAGGGTGGAAGTATCTTTAATATAAGTAACAATAAGAATGGGACATCTACTTCGTTATTCTTATTGACGATATGAATCAGTTTATCAAGGTCTTTGTTCTTGTAATCCGGTTCTTGCAGGCTATCAGTGTAATAATAGCGGAGGAATGAATATAATAATTGGGGTTCCTGTAAGTCTATTCTTTTTTTCTTGATTTTATTTAGATAGATATCGGAAGCCTTTTGGTATTCTTCCAATTCTTTATCTATTTCAAAGGTTGAATAAGTATCACTGAATATTTGGCTACTCAATTCTCTGTATAAGCATCGTGCTGTGAAAGGTTTTATTTTGAGTATGCTGTTGTTGCTAGTCAGATTATATTCAATATATTCACCAAACTCTTTTTTGGTGTTCCGAAATAATCTCAGTAAGCAGAGATCATTTAGGCGGTTGCGCAGTTGTATATTTTCTTTATCTTTATTTCTCATATCTGCTAATATTTAGTATGTGTATACTAATTATACCCTTATTTCCCATTTGAGAGACAAAAATATACTTTTATTGAAAGCGTTGCAAGCAAATATTAGCTTTCTTTGCTGTCAAAGGAGAAAAATAAATGTAAAAACAGTCCGTCCTATATTAGGATTATCAATTATAATCTATATATTTGCCGTGCATTGTTTACAGTGTGAATGACATATTAGATTGTAAAAAGACGTTTGTTTTCTTTAGGGTCCTATAAATACCGCCAATTTTTATACGAAACCCCGAACAAAGAACGGCAGACGTCCGTGTTCCATATATGGGCACGGACTGTTGTTTTATTCGGGGTAGGTTACTTGGCGGTGCCTTTAGGACGATAAAATGATGGTACCGTGCTTTTTCTTTTCCATTTAAGATTAGATTGCATAGTATCGGATGAATCGGGAAAAGTAAAGGGAAAAGTAACATATTATGGAAAATGAAAAACAACACATACGAAAAACACTCTTAGTTGCCATAACCAGTGGGGCTACTAATCTGATGTCAATGACCATCTATCCTCATTTTAAGGACCGGCTTACTTATCTTGCCATTGAAAAGCAGGAAGGTTCAGTTTCATTTCTTTCTCATAATGATTTTACTTTTGATAGTTTAGTATTCACAACTTTGGGAGATTTTCCGGACATCGAAAAACGTTTATTGAGTTACATGGATAGGTTTGAAGAAATCATTCTTTTTTCTTGTCTTGGAAGACCTGTTAATGCCGAGTTGACAATCAGACTAGCTCATTTCTTTAGTTTTCAAAAGAAGAAGGTTATTTTAGTTGTGACGCTTCCTTTTGCTTTTGAAGGGAAGGAACGGATTACTGAATCACTTTCGGTTATAAAGAAAATGAGAACCTTTCCCATCATATTACGGCTTAGTATAGGAGAGAGGTTCTTGGAAGGGCGCGATTTGGATTCACTTCCCTTTGGAGAAATTCTGGAAAAAGTAGGTGAGGATATAATTACTCTTCTTGAAGGTATCTGTGGTAATACGAATGAATCGGATTCTCAATCTTTAGATGAACAGATAGAATATATAGAGGCATATCGGGATGTGGCGGTTTCTAAAGCGCAGTCAATCCGAAAATATGTAGAAGAACTTGCGTATGGAAATACGATTTTTCCAACAGATACTAAGATTCCAAATGTAGATATTTTGACAGATGATGGTGAAAATCAAAGTAAACCGTTGGAAGAATATTGTGACGTTTATGAAATTGGATGGGGGTATTATAATGAAAAGCAATATAATCAGGCTGTACACCGGCTTATGCCATTAGCTAAAAACAAAGACAAGGTGGCACAATTTCTAGTAGGACTCTCTTTGTTAAAATTGGGGGACGAACATTCTGCGCAGGTCTGGTTTCAGCGTGCTGCTGATCAAGGAGAAAAGGCAGCCAAATTTTATGTTGGTTATTTATATGCTTTTGGTGAACATATAACTCATCAATATGACAAGGCGTTGAATTGTCTCCAAGATGCGGCAGAAGATGGTGATGCAGATGCTCAGTTCCTAACAGCTTGGTTATATGAGGGTGGCTTAGGAATCAGTAAGGATATGAAAAAGGCACGAAAATGGTATCAGCAAGCTGCAAAACAGAAACATCCGTTTGCGGTTCAGAGGCTAGATACATTCATAGAACCTATATCTTGGGAACTGATAATTTCCTTTTTGGCTGTAGACCTATTATTGCTATTATCTTTTTTCACAGGTTGGAATCTTGTTTCCTTTATAATTTTGAATATCTGTGTGGTGACTCTTTTTTGTAGTTGGGTGTCAAGGCGGAAGAAATGCAATAGAAAGAGATGGAATAAAAATATGAGATTGTTGATTTGGAATAAAACAGTGTAATGTATTGTGGATTGGTAAAATATATAAATAACGAAGAACACTACGCTTTACTGATGGAGCAAATCGACAAAGTAAAGCATACTCTTTGGATCGGCACCGCTGATTTGAAGGATCTTTATGTGAAGCCCTCTTCAACAGTTGTTCCATTACTTCAACTTTTGGAAACGAAAGTGAAGCAGAAAGTGGCGATACGTCTGATTCATGCGAAAGAACCCGGTATGAATTTCCGTGCTGATTTTGATAAATATCCTCTTCTTTGGGCGGGGATGGAGCGTGTCCTTTGTCCTCGTGTACATTTTAAACTTCTTATTTTTGATATGTGCTCTGTTTATATTGGCTCAGCCAACATGACAGGTGCGGCTTTCGGTATGAAAGGTGAAAGAAATCGGAATTTTGAATCCGGTATCTTCACGGAGATACCGGAAGTGGTGACAAATGCGGTGAAACAATTTGATGAAGTCTGGATGGGGAAGTTTTGTAAAGGATGTGGGAGGAAGAGGTTTTGTGGAGATAGAATATTAATTTAATATATTGAAATTATGGAAGAAAAAGTAACTTTAACCTCAATGTTTGAGTCGAACAAACAGGTACTAAAAAAAGAACTTGCAGATTTGGTATTGCCTAGAGATACCAATAAAATTCAGAAAATAGTGAGCGATTATCTGATTTTAATGTTTGATAATGAAGGAGAGTATAGACAGACTTTAACTCAATCTGAAGATTATATTCTTCAAGCTGCTTTGTCGTTGTTGCAAGCACAACAAAATATGGCGAAAGAAGTTATGGTGTTTTCGAGTAAACAGTCAAAAAAGGAATTAAATTCTGCCGATGATGATTCTGTTGCAACAAAGGCCGAAAGAGTGAATCATCCTTCTATCTTGGTCGGAACAACAGTTGGCGGGAGTATAGGTGGGTTATTATTGAGTACATGGGGGGCTGTTTTTGGAGCGATTGCCGGAACAGCTATTGTTCTTTATTCTACTCATGTTTTGTCTTCTGCGCAAAGTAAAACAACTGTACGTAGGGCTATTCCTAAAGAAGTCTCTCAGCCAGTAAATATGCAAGCGTCTATAGATGTAGAGGCGTTTTTAGGTATTGTGAAGGGGATATGTGAGAGTGTTGATTCATTAATGGATACGTTCCGTGCACAGATTAATCGTGTAGTAAACAAATATGAGAGTCAAGAGAAGCCTACTTTGGAAAGGGAATACCGTTTTCTATTGGAGGGAATTCAATCTTTGTTAGGTTATAAAAGAACTCATAGTGATACCGAAGATAAATATGTGAGGAAATTGCAAGAACGTACTGAAGAATTAGCAGAACTATTGGATAATTATAATTTAACGGTGGTTGATTACACTGAGGAACAGATAAATTGGTTTGAGAAAATACCGAATTCTAAAACATTAGAAATAAAGATGATATCTCCTGCTATAGTGAAAAATGGTCAGGTTGTATTAAAAGGTAAGATTTATATACCAGAATAATATTCATTAAAAATAAAATTATGAAAAGTAGAACAACTGCAGCTATATTAGCTATTTTTCTTGGTGGGCTTGGCATTCACAAATTTTATATGGGTAAAGCTATAGGCTTAGTCTATCTTTTGTTTTGTTGGACGTATATTCCTGCTATAATAGCACTGGTGGAGGGGATCTTGTATTTTAGTGCTACTGATAATGAATTTCAGGTGAAGTATATTGGAAAATCTGTAGAAAGAAAAGAAACGATGGAACAATCTTGCAATATATCTTCAAATAATGGTGAGAGGAGTTATTCTTCGATAAAAAAGAAATTATAAATGTGTGGATATAAAAAATAGATTAAAATGGAAGATTTAGGTAAAAAACGATATGAATACATTATAGGTATTGATTTTGGACACGGAGAAACTTCGGCAGCTTACTGTTCTCTTCAATGGGATACTCCGGTTGGGCAGTTGGAACCAGTTCAAGATTTGGATATGGGTGGAAATAAAAAAGTAGTCCCCTCTGCCATTACAATATTGGATGATGGAACTGCTTATATTGGTGACTCTGCATTTAATCCAGATGTGCTTAAAAAGGCAAATGTACATGTTTGCTTTAAAAAGGCTCCGTGCGATATGAACGGTGAAGATGAAAAGTTAATGATACGTTTTATGCGGGAGGTTTATCGATATATACGTGAAAATAATCCTGCTATATTAACCGATAATAATCATTTGGTTTATATTGCTACACCATCAGGTTGGGACAAGAAGGCCCAAGATTTATATCTGCAAATGGCAAAAGTTGCGGGACTTCCTATAGCCGGAGTAACAAAAGAGTCTCGGGCGGCTTTTGTTCGTGCTCAACATGATACAACTTCAGGTATCGGGAAGAGCATAGAAAAAGGGGCTATTGTTTTTGATCTGGGATCGAGTACACTGGATTTTACTTATATGGAAAAAGGTGGTAACCGCTTGATAGATGATGGTGATAATTGTGGAGCTTCTTTTATAGAGAAGACAATATACAAACAGCAAAAGGAAAAAGATGAAGTAATTCAGAACTTTGAGAAACAATATCCTCGATTGGTTGACTGTTTATTGTTTGAGGCGCGAAAAGTAAAAGAACAGGTTTATTTTGACCCTACTTCTAAAGTCCGAAAAACAATAAATTTGGATGATATAGTTGAAGATGATGAGGATTTTGAGGATGAACGGTTTAAGTTGGTTTTTCAACCCGGTGAACTGAATGGATTGTTGGAGAGTGTAGGATATATTCGAGAAATTGAAAAAGCTGTTTGTGATTTTAGGAGATATAAGATTCATAATGCGCCCATATATGGGGTATTCCTTACAGGAGGTGCTTCTCGTATGGATTTTATAAAGCCGCTAATAAGTAGGTGTTGGGGAGTGCCAGAAGAACGGATTTATAGAGATCAAGATCCGTCTTTAACTATCTCACAAGGGGTAGCGGAGGTTGCTCGTATGGATTTACGTACAGAAGGTATGGATAAAGGTTTGGAGGAAGAGATAAATCAATTGCAGCAAAGTGATGCAATTTATAATACATTTATAGAGAAATTCGGATATCAGCTATGGGATCAAGTAATAGATAGTATTGCTGCAACGGTTAATAACTTTAGAGATGCTCAGGATGATTATTCGCTTTATGATTTGCAGACCAGTATCTCTAATAACGTACAGGAGACAATCGCGGGGATAACCCCTAATATATCAACGTATATAAAAGTGGCTGTGGATGAGAATACGATTGATATACGGAAAAAAGTTGAAGATATAATATCACATTATTCAGCTCAAGGTGTGGATACGCAAATAGCGAATCTTGAGATTGCGAATATTGAAATAACCGATGTAGATTTGGATGGGGTGGTATCTAGTATATCGAACCAAATTGCGGAAGATAGTTTCAGCTGGTCGGGTGCTATAACCGGTGCGGCTATTGGAGGAGCCATAGCGTTGATACTTGGAGGTCCTTTGACTTGGATTATTGGTGGTGCTACTCTTATAGGTAATTGGATTTTCGGAGATTCAGAGGAAGAAAAAAAGGAAAAGGCGTTACATAAGGATTTGGACAAAAATGCTCGGCAAAAAGTTTTTGATTCTATTAAAGCACAATGGGAGAGCATTCAAGAGAATGTGGAACAATCAATTCGTTCTTCTATTGTACAGAATCAAGAGATAAAACAATCTATAAAGAAATCTTCTTGTCAGTTATTACAATCATATAAAGAGAGTTTAAAAGATGCACGTATTTTAATTGATTAGGTACAAGATGAACGATATACAGAATTTAGAACCGGTAGCAAAGGTTTTGGCTGCGACTGCTTTGTCTCAATCTTTCTCATTTTGCATGGAGCGAAAATATCTGGAGAAGATTGACAATAAGAATTTGAATGGCGTGTTTCAGGTAGAAGCGATTCCTAGTACCTTAAAAGAAGAGGCTACATGGATTGAAATAAAACAAATAGGAAAACCATTGGAGGAGTCGGCTGAAAGTTGTTTTACTGCAATCCAAAAAATATTATATTCTTGTTTCTTACCCAAAGAAACGCAATTATTGTTTTTGATTTCGGGTAATGGGATTGAAAGTAAACTTTATTTGGGATTGCGTGCGATAAGCGAAAATATTCATTCTAAAAGTACTGTTCGCTATTTGAATGAATTTATAAAGGGCACTTGGCCCGGACTTCAGACCCGTGTTGTGCGGGAATCAGACGAGGTTTTATCCCTTATAAAAAGAGAGATTGCATCTGAATCTATGGAGTATGTTTATGCATTGACAGGAATACCGTCTATGGAAAGTCAGTACAAATCACTGTATCCTGCAACGATTGATAAATTAATTGCTGGAATGAATAAAAGTAAGTACTATGCTTATTTCATTGTAGCCGATCCTATTGAAACGAATGATGTGGAGGCAATGCTGTATCAATGTAGGGAAATGAATGGACAAGCGGAATCTTTAAAGTCTATGAATATTTCAGAAAGTCTTTCGCATGGCTCATCCAGATCTCATACAGATGGGACTTCTACTAGTACCTCCTATACAGAAACTGTCTCGAAAAAAGATTTTTCTAAATTGGGAAAACTGGCAATGGGTGCGACGGGATTAGGGCTTGCAGCTTCCATTTTTCCCGCAGCATCATCTGTCTTGTCAGGAGTGGTTGATGCAACAGGAGAATTGCTTCCACAGGCAATAAATCTTTTAGGAACAACAATTGGATTATCAGGCTTAGGGAGTATGTTGAGTGGCATGGTTCCATCTAAATCTATAGCTACGTCAGAAGGAACAGGAACCAGTACATCAGATACTTATGGAACAAACGAAAGTCATTCGCAAAGTCTTAGCCGTAATATTGCCAATAAACATATCGAAGCTGTTTCAGAGCATTTATTTTATCATTCAAAACGTTTAGAAACGGGTAAAGCTATTGGATTATGGAAAGTCGGTGTTTATTTAATGGCTGAAAAACGTGCGGATATACAGGGGGGAGCTTTACAATTACGTTCAATATTGAGTGGGCAGGAATCTATTTTTGAACCTATTCGTATCCATAATATTTCTGATATTTTAGAAACCAATTGTTTGGGCAATAAAACAGTAAGAGATATGAGTTTGGCCCAACTCACGGCTCCGATATTAATGGTAAATGATAGGACAGGGAAGCGGTTTGAACATCCTTTGGGCGATCAATATAAGGAGCTGAAAACTGTATTGACCACAAAAGAACTTTCTTACCTTATAAATTTTCCTCTTCGTTCTGTCCCTGGTATTAGCGTAGTGGATAGTTCTCCTGAATTTAGTTTGAATCGGCAAGAGTTAAAAGAGGATATACCTGTCGTGAATTTTGGTAAGCTATTATATGGTGGCTCTACCACAGATATGGAATATAACTTACCTATAGATGTCTTGGCTAAACATACTTTATTGTCTGGAATTAATGGAACGGGAAAGACTAATACTGTGCAGGCTATTCTCAATAGTTTATCTGGAAATATACCGTTTTTGGTGATAGAACCGGCTAAGACTGAATATGTTGATTGGGCTATTGAGTATAATCGAATTCATCCCCAACATCCGATAACTATTTTTATGCCGGGCTGTAAAACTTATAAAGATAAACAGAATCATCAAGAAGTAGAATTGGAAAAACTAAAGTTGAATCCATTTGAGGTGGTTTGGTTGGATCAAAAGCAAGAACCTAATGTGTTGGCACATATTGACAGGATGAAGTCGACGTTTGCTGCTGCATTTCCAATGTATGATATTCTTCCGATATTAATGGAAGATTTAATTTATACTATTTATCAGAACAAATCTACAGATTGGTTATCACAGGAACCTGTATATGGAGCAACATTGCCACCAACTTTAAATAGTATGAGCGTTTCAGTAGATAAGGTCATTCGTAACAGACAATATGAAGAGCGTATTGAGAAAAATATGAAAGCTTGTTTGAATACTCGGATTGATAGCTTGAAGCGGGGTTGGAAGGGTGAGATGTTAAATGTACTTCACTCTACTTCATGGAGTGATTTATATGAAAGGCCATGTATCATCAATCTTTCGTATGTGGGAGATGATGTAGATAAATCTTTCCTTATGGCATTGATTTTACAATTCCTTTATGAGTATTGTACGGCACGTGCGGAATTAGGATTAATAGATTTTAATGATAATGGTTGTAAGCATTTGACGGTAATAGAGGAAGCACATCGGGTAATGATGAAATGTGATAATCCGGAACTGCCTCAATATAAATCTGCAATGATGTTTAGTAATATGCTTTCTGAAATACGTGCATATGGAGAGGGAATGTTTCTGGTAGATCAGGTTCCGACAAGGCTTATTCCTGATGCCATAAAAAATACAAATACAAAGATTACTCATCGTTTAGTCTCGGAAGATGATTGTAAGGCTATTGCCGAATCTATGGGGATTTGTAAAGAGCAGCGATTGATTATCCCTAAATTATTGGTTGGACAATGTATTATATCCACGTCTTTATCTTCGGATAAATATTGGGTGAAAGTGAATAAAGTGAAGTGATATATGATAGAAGAATATAGCGAACTAGGAAAAATATGGGATACTGATAGTTTGACTAAACTGTCGGAATTGCATGAGGAGCAAGCTGAATATCTGAAGGAGTTGAATATTCCTTCAGATGTTTGGAGTGGAATGGACAAATTGGAGCAAGAAAGACATTTGTCTTTAATCATGGATCGTTTTTCTGAAATGGACATAGCTCACGATATAGACAAGGGAGAGGTTTTCACGAACCTTTTTTCTTCTGATATCTTGGAATCTTATCGGCAACTGGAAGCTCCACATGATTTTGTTCAGATAGAACGTATATCTGATGTGATGGCGGATTGTAAAGACTTGGATTTTGAGCATTGGCGAAATCTGGAGTTGGAGGATAAAGTGGAAGTTCTAAACAACTTGGAAATGCAGATTGCAGAAATAGAACATCGGTCTCCTTGTCCTGTATATGTCCAAGATTTGGGATCAATATCTATCGGTGAAGGAGGAGTAAGTGGGTACTTAGGTGGATATGATCCTATAGCAAAGGATATAACATTAAATGCAGCGCTACTGGAAAGTTCACAATCTGTGGTATATCAAGAGATTTTGAATACATTAATTCATGAAGGTAGACATGCTTATCAGGATTATAATGTGAATGTTTGTGAGGTGCATCCTCGTCATAGCGAAGTGGAAAGTTGGCATGAGACTATGGAAGGTGGTAAATGGGGATATTACGGTGATACAAGTACGACACTGGGACAACGTCTTTACGAACAGCAGTCTATAGAGATTGATGCTCGCAATTTTGCAGCTGATGTCTTGGATAAATTTGAACAGAAAATGGCAGTGTAATGGAAACGACATATATATATAATATATTAATAGAAAGAGGGTATGATCCTCATTCGGCAAGATTGGTTTCAGCCGAATTAATACATTTGAGTCAACCTCTCTCTGGCTTTCTGGAGACTTGGATAAAAAATATATCAGAAGAGGGGGATTTGGAAATAAATAGCTATTCTCTTTCTCGTTTGAGAAGAGAAAGAAATATGACTTATCCTGCTGCTTTATTAACTATGGACTGGTTGATAAAAGAGCCGGAACAAGCATTAAAAAGTTTGGAAAAGGGAATTAAATAAAGATATAATATGGCTACATTTGATTTAATAGCACGCCATCAAATGGTTCTAGGGAATGGAATAGTAGTGGCAAAAGGATCTCCTGTAACATTGAATATCCATATTCAAGGGATTACTCCAGTTAATTTGTTCGGAAATTCGAGATGTAAAGATCAAGTACTACAACAATTTGCAGTAAATGGTATTCAACTACCTCCGAATAGCCCTTTTTTGAATAAAGGACATTGGGAAATTAAGATGAGATAGAGAAATATAATATAAAAGTAGTAATATAAATTATGGATATAATAGAATGTTTTAAGAATGGAGCATGGCTAGATAAAGCCAAAAAGGTTTTAGGCAATAAGCAGAAAATAAGGGAATTGTTAATAAAAGTTTCAAATTATATAAGTAAAGAAAAATTATCTTCTGTAAGGAAGGAATTGGAATTACTATGTAGTTATGTAATGGATATTATGAAAGGAGATTATAGTGATTATGATGGGGTTAAACTTATGTTCATAATTGCTGCTTTGATTTATGTCGTAAGTCCTATAGATATAATACCAGATTTTATTCCTGTTGCTGGACTTGTTGATGATGTAGTTGTCATTGAATGGTTGATTCGGGAAGTTAAGAGTGAATTGGATAAATATGAGCAGATAAAATGGGAAAATAATCGAGTTTGAATCGTAATAGATATAAATTAGGGAATATGGATTTAATAAGAGATGTGCTAATCGGGAGCTTGAAAGTGAGAGGTATAGGAGCTTCCTCTTAACTCAGTTCTCGTTAGTATCTTTTATTGGATTAACTGATGATGGATGCGGCAGTTATTACAGTTTCTGTGACTGCGTTAGGAAGTGTACTTAATAAATATAAACAAACTCATTAGTGTTATTATGCCATTATTTAAAATTACCGTAAAAACCGCGAAGAATAGTAACGGTGTACGATTGGAAAAAGGAATGTCTGTCGACGTAGCATCAAATTCTTTTAATAATCTAGTTACTACCAATGGTGAATAGGTGGTAGTAGATGCATTTCAGTGTATCTATGGAATTGATATTAAGAAAGCGGGAGCTTTGTCTACTGTATATTTGGATGTGCAAAGAATAGAGTAAACAATATTAGAATACAGAAGAAATAGCTTTTGAATTTATGAATATTTAGTAATGTATTCTATTGTTAGAATAATTCTCGAAGAACGAACAAAAGAAATAAAAACTATTAATTGTTGAAATTATGTCTGCAAATATTAAAACTCAGCTCAGTCTAAATGTGTTCACACTTATAGCGAAGGTACATTCAGTAATTCATATATATAAAAACGGAATGGAATATTCTTGTATTATTAGGAATAATGCCTCTTTGGATATTTTATATCGAGAACTAACAATGTCTGCAAATCCTACAACAATGGATAGTTTTGTCGATACATATAAAAATTTTATTATATGGATGACATATATACCTTCCAAAATATCGTTTATTGAAGCTTATTCAACAGCAATACACTTACTATTGAATGAGAAATCAATAAGAGTGATAGCGGATATTGTTCTTGCTGCATGTGGATTGGAACATTTATGGCATATTGATGCCGAAAATTGTATTAGTTATAAAAATGATTATGTAGTATTTGAAACAGGAGGCGGTGTTATAGAAATAATACAAACAGAGACTTGTGAAAGTGGATTAGAACAAAAATATAAGAATCTTATTGTACAATTGGATGATAAAGAATATATATGTGCTTATTTCAAAGGTGTCATTGCTCGAATTCTTATAACTGAAGACATAATAAAAGGCATTGTACTATTGGATATTATAAAAACTGATATAAATATATCTATTGAGATAAATAAACAAATAAGAGATTTTGTATGTATATTGAATAAAGCAACTACAATACCAACAAGATCATGTTCCGAATTTTATGTAGATAACGGTGATGTATTTGTATATGTTGATGATATCAAATTAAAACTCCCAATACTGGAGTCATTTGGCTATATTCCAGATAAAATACGAATTCTTGTTGATGTTAGTCCATATAGTGTTATTACTTTTATTGTTACTGATGTTTTAACTGTAAAAGAATTTCACTATACTTTATGTGAATTAATACGTAAAAATTGCTTATTGGAATTTCATCGCATGATTTTTTTGTCTTCTAAAGAACAGGAATATTAAGACGAATACGAAGATGAAGAAATCTCACCAAAAGAACGTTGTTTACTAAATAAATTGAGATTATCTTTAGGTATATCAGAGAAACGCGCTAGGGAAATAGAAAATAGGAACTTATAACAGAGATGCTAATTGAAAGGCAACTACTCAAGTATATAAATTTTATTAATCACTTGATTATCAGTAATAACTGTTTTAAATTCTCATTTGTTTTGAAGATAGATTTATCAAAACGAAGTCTCTTTAATATTTTAGCCAGTTGATAATGAGATGCTTAAAAGACTTGACTAATTACCTGTAATATATTGGAATTGTCAAATCATTATAAATAATAGCGTTATGATTACGATTAAAGGAATAGAGCTAAAAATGATTGCAAATAACCTTGAACCGTCCGAACCTATGCATCCGAGCGAACTACTCAAGGAAGAAATAGAATATCGTGGTATTTCACAAAAAAAATGGCGGATGAAATCGGTATTTCGTATAAGATTTTGAATGACATATTGAATTGTCGCCGTCCTGTTACCACTAATACGGCTTTACTTGTTGAAGCTGCATTGGGCATCCCTGCGCATATTCTTACCGGATTGCAGATGGATTACAATATGCAGGTCGTCAAAAAAGACAAGTGTTTCATGGAACGGATTGCGAATATAAGAAAAATTGCGGCGGTATTATGATTTTGTTCCCCCATTTGAATTCTAATGCGGTCAATTTATCAGTATTCTCTTCAATAAGATCAATCTTTTGTTTATCGTAAGTACGCCAAAATCCATAATGCACCAACATCCTGCCGAATGGTCAACGGTGAATTGCCCAAATTTTTCAGCCTGTCGATTGCTAGAATGTCTTTCAACAGATAGGCTCCGACAATATAATTTCTCGCTGCGAAAACGGTGTAAGGAGGAATTGTGTACGGTCAATCTACCGAAAATATATAGACGAAGTAAGCGATTCTTCTACACAAGCTAAGCATTTTATATAGTAATATTAATGAAGTTATCTAATAGAATTAATCAGTTGCAGTTGAGCAACTCATGTAATGCACAAGAGCAATCACTAGATTACACTTGTGCATTGTCGCAGTTATTCGACAGTAGCAGATGAGTCATAAAGAAATAGATTGAAATGGAGATAATGATTTGATGAACAGTGCGTTATCAGAAAAGTGTAATTTTATTTCCGAAAATAGTAAAAACGACCGTATGTTTTTTGTAAACTTATTTAAAATTAGGTGGCTTTCATTCGTTAATTAGTTGATTATAAGTACTGTGACATTTTTGTTTTTCCCCGTATAAAACTTAAAATAGATACAATTTTGTTGCACGGAAAAAGTATACTTGAAGTAGGTTAGCTAGTGGTTTGGATAGAATGATGAAGATTAATAATCTAGTATAAATATACTAATTGTACTCTATTCATTGAAGTTAGGGATAGCTTTTTATTTTATTTGAGATTGTCTGAAACAAATATTGTTTTTCTTTGCATCACAAAAAAAGGATTATTGAGAAGAATGGAAAAATCGGAGGTGATGAGACCGGTGCGGCTACAAGTATCGGCTTTATTAAAATATATAAGTGAAGGACTTTTTGAAAAAGAACATATAATGTCTTTGGCCTTACTGAGTACTTTGGCGGGTGAAAGTATATTTTTGTTGGGACCGCCGGGAACGGCAAAGAGTATGATAGCTCGCCGACTGAAAATGATATTCAGACAGGGTAGTTCGTTTGAGTATTTAATGTCACGTTTCAGTACGCCCGATGAAATATTCGGTCCTGTTTCTATTTCTAAATTGAAAGAACAAGACATTTATGAACGAATTGTAGATGACTATCTGCCTACTTCCACAATTGTTTTTCTTGACGAAATATGGAAAGCGGGGCCTTCTATACAGAACTCATTACTCACTGTACTCAATGAAAAGATTTACAAAAATGGACGTAAAGAGATCGCTTTACCTTTGAAAGGGTTGATTGCTGCATCCAACGAATTACCGGTAGAAGGGGAAGGGGTGGAAGCTTTATGGGATCGCTTTTTGGTACGTGTTGTTTCCAACTGTATCTCTAACGAACGTTCTTTTTATAAAATGTTGCGGCAAGGAACTAAAACTACGATACGGCAGCCAATTCCTAAAGTAATGCTTATTACGGATGAGTGTTACAAGCAATGGCAGGATGAGATGGAACAAATTGAAATATCGGATGAGATATTGAAACTGATAACCCGTGTACGGATGGGGCTGAAGAAATATGTACAGAATACAGATGAGGCGGATGGAGAAAAGTTTTATATATCCGATCGTCGCTGGAAAAAGATTGTGCATCTCATGCAGGCATCAGCATTTTTGAATGGAAGAAGGGAAATTGTAGAGTCGGATGTATTACTTTTGTTTTATTGCCTTTGGAATACAACGGAGGCTATTCCTGTGATATTGGATGTGGTATCGGCATCATTATTTACTGATTATATAGAGAGGATAGAAGAGATAAAGAAGCAATTGGAAAGGATACAGAAGGAATCTGTACGGGGAGAAATACCGGAAGATAATATGAAACCGAAAATTTTCAATTATTTCTATTATAAGGTAGAACGTTACAAAACAACTCCCTGTTACGTGTTTTCTACAGATTATCGGCATCTTGACTGGACGAAAGACAGAGATGGAATCTGTTACTCGGATGCACAATCGCGTACTCATTTTATTCGTCTTATTGACATGGATGTACCTTTTTCCTCTTCTGGGCAAAGGCATAATATCTGTCGGATAAAAGTCAGGAGAGGAAGAGGTACGCTGATTGTTGACGGTAAGGAATATCCGTTGTGTTGTTCCGAAGAAAGGAATGACCAGGAAGAAATGCGAGAAGAATCTCCCTCCAATGGTAGGAAGCAGATGTTAGATGTGTGGATGAGAGAATGTGAGGAGCTCAAGGTACGTCTGGCTGAAAAAATGGCAGATGCGCAATGGACTGAAAATTTATTTATCTCTGTTAATGATAGGCAATATATAAAAAAATATGCCGTGCAATGTGAGAAGCGAATAGAATCACTGCTTATAACTATTTGCAATCAGCAGATACTATGAAGAATGATATTGAATCGCAACTGTCGGTATACGCGTCTGCTTTTGATAAATTAGTGGATACAGGTAAATATCCTGTGTATGACGAAGAAGATGTATTGATGGCGTATTTGGTTACTGTATTTGAGGATTGTTTGGGAACACAGTGGTGGAGTGATGAGATATTGCGTGATTTATTAAAGAATTCAGTATTGGAGTTTTTCTCAATACTTCTCTCTTGTTTTCAGCAGATAGAACAGAGAATGGAAATAGAACGGCAATATATGTATGCAATATTGAATGCTCAGGACATAGAGAGGAAAGAAGGGTTATGGGGGAAGGTTTCGGATTATCTGAAGGGACAGTATTCTCAGTATGAATTGAATGTAGACGGATATAACAGCTTGCTGAAATTAGATGAGTTTGACAAGGATATTTTGTTTCAAAAGATTTGTGATGAATGGAGTTTGGCATATAGGAAGAAAATATTGGAAGAAAAACAAAGATATTTGAATAGCAGTAAGATACAATTTGAAAATTCTGTAGGGAGATCGAATATGAAAGATTATCGTATGGTGAGTCGGTATCGTACGATAAGTATAAAATATAAGGAGTTGAAAGAGATAGTGAGTTGCATGGGGAGGGAAAAAGAACAGGCTGAGGAGTTGGATACGCTAATTAAGCAATACATACCGGAAACTCTTTCTGCATCTGTAGCACACTCGGACATACATGGGGTGGAGGAAGGGAATGACTTGCAGGCATTAATGCCGACAGAAGTCGCACTGTTGGCGGAGTTTGCTACAGAAGATTTGTTTTTTATGAAATATGCTATGAGGCAATTGCAGTTGTTTTCCAGTCGTTCGGATAGTGTGCGGAAGAAGCAGGAAAGTCAAACAAAACGGAGAGAGCCTCGCCTAATAAAAGGACCGATGATTGTAGCGATTGACACGAGCGGCTCGATGAGTGGAAAGGCAGAAAGTATTGCTAAAGCTTTGCTTCTGGAAATCACTCAAATGGCGAAAAAACAACACAGGAAATGCTTTTTGCTGTCTTTCTCAGTACGGGCTCAAGCGTTGGATACGGCACATTCGGGAAATTGGAAAAAGGTAAGGGAATTCATGGTTTCACATTTCTCTGGTGGTACGGATGGGGAAGAAATGTTGAAAACAGCTCTTCATACGTTGACTCAGGAGAATTATTTGATGGCGGATGTACTGATAATAAGTGATTTTGAGTTTGACTTCTGTTGTAAGCCTACTGAAAGCAGGATTCGTAAAGAACAGGAAAGAGGGGTTCGTTTCTACGGATTACAGATAGGAAACGGGGTTAATGTATATGAAGAATTGTTGGATAAGGTATGGAGATTGGATCTTTGGCATTAGTTGGGTATACTTATTTTATCTGCAATCTGTTTTTCTTTGGCGAATAAGTACTACTTTTGGAGTTTGATTGGAAAATAGAATCGGAATGAAAGATAAAAGGATGGAAATAAAGGAACGTATCAGTCTTTTGCTGGAAGAGATGAATCGGGGTGTATATGAGAAGGAAGTAGAAGTAGGGTTGTCTTTGCTTGCCGCTTTGGCGGGAGAGAGTATCTTACTGTTGGGCCCTCCCGGAGTAGCCAAATCTATGGTGGCTCGGCGGTTGAAGAAAGCTTTTGTAAATGCCCGGGCGTTTGAATATCTGATGTCACGTTTCAGTACTCCTGATGAGATCTTTGGTCCGGTAAGCATTAGCCGTCTGAAAGAATCGGATACGTACGAACGCGTGGTTGACGGTTATCTGCCGACAGCGGATGTTGTATTTCTGGATGAGATATGGAAAGCGGGACCGGCGATACAGAATACACTGCTAACGGTTATTAATGAGAAACTTTTTAGAAATGGAAATACGGAAATCAAGTTGCCGTTGAAACTGCTCGTTGCCGCCAGTAATGAGCTTCCTGCTCAGGGAGAAGGGCTCGACGCTTTGTGGGATCGTTTTCTGATTCGCGTCATCAGTACTTGTGTGAAGCGGGAAGAGACATTTTATCAGATGTTGCTGGATGAAGAAGTGGAAGAAAACGATGAAGTCGGGAAATGGCAGATAACGGATGAAGAATATCGCTTGTGGCAGGAAGAAATAGTCCGGGTGACAGTACCTATGACAATTCTGGCGTGTATAACGGAGATTCGTCAGGGATTGGGAAAAGTGGAAGTGCAAGGTTCGGAAGTTCATCGTAATGTCTATGTGAGCGACCGCCGTTGGAAGAATATAGTACGGCTTCTGAAAGCTTCGGCTTTTGTACATGGGCGTACGGAAGTCACTTTGCCGGATTTGCTGCCTGTTTATCATTGCTTGTGGAGTGAGCCGGATGAGCGTACGGACATACGCCAGATAGTAATCCGTAGTTTGTTTGCCTCTTATGTTAAGGAAATTTCATCGATTAGCCGGGCCTTAAAATCGGATTTGAAAGTGAGTCGTGTGCGTGAAGCGTTGGAGAAGGCACGAAAACAAGGCGACCGCAGGGATGATGACCTGTTGATTGTCGATCATTTCTATTACTAGGTTGAAAATCATGGTACGGGAAATACTTATATCTTCATTGTGGATTATCGGAATCTGAAGGAATATAATCCGAAAAATGCACCGGCGACAGGGATGATGTATGCCGATCCTCAGAATCCGAAGCAGACGATTATACGTGTCTTTTCGGGTACTGCCAAGCTGGGAGAGCAAGGAGCTGAAAGGGTGACGCTGTATCGGGATGACAGGAATCTGTATATTAACGGGGTACGTTTCCCGATGCGTCGGCTGCAAAGAGGAGAGCAACAGCAACTCTGGCTGGGGAATGTAACACTTACCGACCGTGATTATGAGCAGGAGTTGGAAACGGTGAATGCTGCCGTCGAAAAACTGTTTAGAGAATTGCAGGGAAATATGTTTATATCCGAAGAGGATAAAACAGAGGTGGGGAAGTATGTGGCTCTGGTGCGTAAGGAGATAGCTTGGGCACGTGTGGATGTACGTAAATTGCGGTACGGCGATGAATCCTAAATATGACGCTTCCTTTTATATCCGGGTGCTGGATCAATATGTGGCAACCGGTGAGTGCAGTGATACGGATGATGAACCTTTGTATGCGTATTTGTTGTCTATCATGAATGATCCGATGATAAAGATACAAGTGCTGACTGATGAAGTGTGTGCCCGTATTTTTTATGACATGATGAGCCAGTTCATTCATTTGAATCTGGAAAAGGAAAAGTATAACCTGCAAAAAAGCCAATCGGAGCAGAATGGAATGAAGCAAACGCTGGAATGGTCGATAGCCAGGCGGAAAGACGGATGGCAGGCTTTGCTTCAGCAAGTATCGGACAAATACGAGACAATGGGTTTTGGTAGTTCCTTTTATAAAAGCCAGTTCGGGAATGAGGAGGAAAAGTATGGCGATGATGAACTTTGGGAACGGATGGTGGAAGATTGGGAGGAGGCTTTCAAACGTAATCTGCAGGAACAGAAAAAGAAGGAGATAGACCGGAGGAAAGAGAGTCTGGAAAATAGGTTGCACGCCAATCTCAAGAATATTCCTGAATATCTTAGACGGCATGAGGTGGAAAAAGATGAATTCTTTCAGGCATGGGGACTGATGAGCGGGATGTGGAATACGGTTGACTTTGAGCGGATCCGTAAAGTGGTGCGTATGCAGAAGGAATATCCGGAGATCATTAAAATAGCAAACTTGATGGGGCGTACTGCCGATGATGAGGGAAGGGAACGACTGCACGTGGGACAAGGGGATGTGTATCGGTTGGAACATTCCTCTAAAAATGATATTCAAGGAGTTACTGTCGGTAATGACTTGAATGCTTTATTGCCTACGGAGATGGTGCATTGTGCTGATGATGATTTGGAGAGTTTGTTTATTTATAAATGTCACCCGAAAGCTCCAGACGTTCCGCTATAAGTCCGAGATTATGCAGCCTGCCCGTTCGTTGGAAACCAAACCGGCTGTTCATAAAGGGCCGATGATTGTTTGTCTGGATACTTCCGGAAGCATGGTAGGCATTCCGGAGAAAATAGCTTATTCTTTGTTGGTGAAACTATTGGAAATAGCCGACAAGCAACGCCGTCCTTGTTTCCTGATCGCTTTTTCTGTTTCGATATGTCCGATTGATGTCCGCAAGGAACGGGCCCGTTTGCTTGATTTCTTTTCTACCACCTCTTGCGGGGACACGGATGCCACCCGGATGTTGAAAACTACTTTCGACTTACTTCAATCGAAGAAAGAGTATATGAATGCGGATGTTTTATGGATTACTGATTTTAAAATACCGCTTCCCTCACCGAAGTTGACTGACCGGATATTGGAATATAGAAAGGCGGATACACATTTTTATGGCTTGCAGCTTGGCATTGCTGAGAATGAATGGGTTCCTTTCTTCGATCGAGTTTACAGAGTCGATTATCCGGTTGCCCGTTGTTATTAATTTTTTGCCTTAAATACGGGTTGTATCTTCTGAACCTCCGATTCGAATCCAAACCAATAGCCATGTTCTGCTTCATCAGTGGGGAGGAAACATAGCCGTAAATTCTCACGATAAGTTCCGTATACTATTTCCCATTTCTCGGGTGGGACTTGGCGTTTGGTCCTTACTTTTTCCGCCGGAGCTTTCTTTAATGACATACCGGCCTCTATCCATGCGATACTGACTTGCGTCAGATAACCGGGATAATGCTTTTTACAAAAATCATATAAGATTAATCCTCTTCTTTCCAGACTTAGAGGGGTGTCTATGACGTCTGTCCGAACCAAATGATCAAGTAGCTCATGTAGGAAATGAGGATTCTCCAGAATTAATGTCCGTGTGATTGTCCGCCAGGTGGGAGTATTATAGAATCCATCCAAAAGACGGGACAGATAGTGGGCTGTTTGTAATTCTTCTACTGAGATTTCACGGGTTTGCAATACTTCGTATGGGGGAAGCGGAGAATATTGAATACCCAATTCTTCTGCTCTTCTTCGCATTTCTGTGCCCGGAAGTAACTTTAATGATTCCAGTTGTATTTCCCCTGCACCATATTCTGCAAGTGTACGGACATCTTCAAATATTTCTGTCAGATGATAGAGGGGGAGACCTGCTATCAGATCGGCATGGGTTTCCATGTTCTTTAATGAACAGAGGTATTTCAATCCTTCAAGAGCATCGGATAGTTTTCCGATACGGCGGCTTTGCTCCAAAACAGGTTCCCGCAAACTTTGAATGCCGGCTTCCAAATGCAATAAACCATCGGGTAAAGCAGCCAGTTCATTCTTTAACTCTTCGGAAAGGAGTGCCGGGTGAATTTCCAGGTGGAAACGGATATCCGGATATTCGCGGAAAAGATTCAAGAGGTCTTTGGCTCTTTTGTTGTTATAATTAAACGTACGGTCGAGTACACGCACATTTTTAATACCATGCTGATGAATATTATCCAAACGTTCGCGAATGGCTTCCAATGGGATGGTACGGACAGGCTTTTCGCCGCCACTGACACAGAATGCGCAGGTATTGAAGCAACCTCGTGTCGTTTCCAGTTGGACAAAGGGTTTGCTCCAATTAAAGAAACGGCTTCTCTCCGGGGAAACCAATGCGGAAAAGTTCATGACGCGGGCAATACCGTTGTCTTGATATTCTTCCGATTCGTCAAGATAACAGAGTCCTGTGATTGATTTCCATTCTTTTCTTGGTCGGTTCCACACCTTTAACCATAATGGGAATGCTTCTTCTCCCTCTCCCCGAAACACTCCATTGACAAATTTGTTCTTGAATAGAAAGTCTTTGTTGTCTCCTAAAAATTCGGGACCTCCGAGTATGATACAGCATTGTGGAAGCAGTGCTTTGGAGCGTGAGACAATGTGTAACAGTTGCTCATGATTAAATAGCCAATTGGTAGCTGCAATAATATCCGGTTGGTGTTGATAGATCTGTTTGACGATGTTACCGGTGTTTTCATTAATTGTTGCGGAGACCATACACCATTCGACTGTGGTGTCATCTGCTATTTGCGCGTGCAAGGCAGGCAATGCCAAAGATGAATGGGCGTATGAACTATTTAAATCAAGCCAAAGAAGTTTCATGTGAGAATTTTAAATTATTTGGCAAAGGTACGAAAAACTTATGGCTTGTGGTATATAGTAAAATAAAAATGCTAATTTTGTATTTGTGAAATAAGCACATAGAGAAATAAGAATACAATATCAAATGGAAAGCGTGTAGCTCAATGAGTTACACGCTTTTCTTGTTTTTGGCCGTACACAATAATATTGCTATCTTTGCGTTATTATTATAAACATCTGTACCTTATTTGTACCTGTAAGAAAAAGTAGATATGATGAGAAGAATAGATATTAAGAACTACAAAATGAATGAATTATGGCAGTAGCAAAGTATAAGATAGTACGGAAATGTCCTGTGTGCGGAGAAGAGTTCTTCGCAAGGACTTTGGAGTCCTGGTATTGTTCACCCAAATGCTCCAAGGTGGCGTGGAAGCGTAAGCATGATGAAGAAAAACGCCAACTTGAACTGGACAAGATTGTAAGCAATATGCCCAAGTCTAAAGAGTATATCAGCATAACGGAAGCGTATGCTATGTTTGGTGCAAGCCGCTCAACCATTTATAGGCTCATCTACATGAAAAAGATTTCCTTCATTGAGCCAGAGAAAGGAATACGACTTGTATGCAAAGGAGAACTAATGAATCTGTTTCCGTTAAGACAGTCTCCGCTTGACACCAAGCCAAGGAAACCAGTTACCATGTACCGCATGGAACCAGAGGATTGCTATACAATAGGTGAGATTTCCAAGAAATTTCATCTGGATGACAGCACCGTGTATGCTCATATACGAAAATACTCAATACCGACCCGGCAAATCGGTAATTATGTGTATGCTCACAAGGAATCAATAGACAAACTTTATAAAGATATAAAACCATTATGAAAAGATTAGATTATACTAAAGTCTCCGTCAAATTAAAGAAAAGTGAGTGGAGAGATGAGTGGTTCATCTATCTTGAAGCTTATCCTGTTTATGAGACGGGAAATGACAAACCCAAACGAGTGCGTGAATATCTCAGGAGGTCTATTACTACCCCTATATGGGATAAACGACGAAGCGAGCGAGCCGTTGCTGGTAGAATAAAGTACAAGCCCAAGCGAGATGACAATGGCGTTATTCAGTGTAAATCCAAGCAAGATATGGAAACTTGCCTTTATGCGGATGGCGTTCGAGTCCTGCGTCAAAAAGAGTACGACAACATGGCTCTCTTTACTGACCAGCAAATGGAAATGGCAGAACAAAGCGAACGCTCAAAATGCAATGTTCTGGAGTATATTGAGAAGTTAATCAAAGAAAGAGAGGAAACTGCGTCAGAATCGATAGTTGTCAACTGGCGCAGATTGCACACACTGTTGTCAATGTTTGCCAAGTGTGACTACATACAGTTCTCGCAGATTGACATGAAGTATATTGAGGCATTCCGTTCCTTCTTGATAAAGGCACCGCAGGGTGGTTCTAAGAAAGGAACTATTTCAAGGAATACGGCATCGACGTACTTCTCTATCTTCAAGGCGGCACTCAAACAAGCTTTCGTGGATGGCTATCTGAATTGTGATATTGCTGCCAAGGCTAAAAATATCATGTTTCAGAGTGCTCGAAGAGAGTATCTGTCACTGGAAGAACTTAATATATTGGCAAAGACTCCGTGTGATGATATACTAAAACGGGCAGCCTTGTTCTCTGCACTGACAGGAATGCGACATAGCGATATTCAAAAGCTTAAATGGTCAGAGGTTGAAGAATACAATGGTGGGTACCGTCTCAATTTCACTCAGCAGAAGACTAAGGGCGTTGAATACATGCCTATATCGCCACAGGCATACAATCTTTGCGGTGAGCGCAAGAAAGACGGAGAACTGTTGGTGTTTGCCGGACTGCCTGACCCTTCATGGATATCTAGGCCTTTGGAACGGTGGGTAAAAGCATCAGGGATTACCAAGCACATCACCTTTCATTGCTTCCGCCACACCTATGCAACGTTACAATTGGCTAACGGTACAGACATATATACCGTAAGCAAAATGTTAGGGCATACCAATGTAAAAACCACGCAAATCTACGCAAAAGTAATTGACAAGAAGAAAGATGAAGCTACAGAAGCTTTTAAGTTGGACATAGATGAATAGTGATTATCATTTGTAAGCACTTAGTATAGAAGACCACTTGTATCAATAAGTCCTTTATTGTACAGGTGGTTTTTAGTGCCTTTCATTTTCAACATTCTATGTAATGATGCTATTGTTTTGGCACTTTAACCTTTCGTGGAAACCAAACATTTATAACAATAAACAGATAAAAATGAAAAAAGACAGCCTTTTTTGGCTTCTCTCTTTTTGAAGAGAGCAAGCGTGTCCACAAACATGTGGAGTGTACAGAAGACTTCTACAGAGAACTGTATGAGTTGTTTGAGATCGCAAGAAGTTGGTATCTTCAAGCTGAAAAGAATCATATGAAGACAGAGTACTTCATAGAACTATTTGAGCGCAGTCACCAATATATTGACTGTGATTGTGCACGTTGTAAGAACTCGCGACAGATGGCAATTGGCATTATTGGTACTTTGTTTAGAGACTCTAAGTGTGTGTCAATAATCAAGAAAAAAGAAGATTATTCCAAGCAGGAACTTATTGAGTTGTTTCTTCAACATGTGGGTACTGGTCTGCCAATCCTTACCCGAAAGAAATCGTCCATCCTCACTTTGGGATGCCAATTGTCAGACAGACAGATGGATTTGTTGGTAGAACTTGTCCAAAGTCACGACATATTTGATTTTGCCGACAACAGTGATGTGCGTAGCGAGTTGTGTCGCCTATTCAAGTGCGACTTGGACGCATCTATCCGTGTAAAGAATGTACGTAATGTAGCCGTACTGTTTGACGCTATGGCTCAATACCATTTGATAAACAATAATTGGCAATATGTCATGGGAGAAGGTCGCTTCTTAACCAGTATCAAAAAGGATGGAACAGAGAAATTCATAACTTCAAGTTGTCTTTCCTCTTCTCTTTCAAGGATAAGAAGAAACGTTTCCATGACAGCAAGTCAATATGCCATCTGCAAATCCATCGAACAGATATTAAGAGAGGAATAAATCACAATAATTCTGCTAAATGAAAGTAAAAACGTGATAGTTTGGTTGATACTGCCTTACTATCACGTTACTTTTTCTATTTAGTGACAGTCTCCCCATAACTTTGCATCAAAAATCATAAAAAATAATTAGCATGGAAGAAAATAGTATAAGATTTGAAGATATTCCCAACGCTATAACGGGGGTACTGAAAAAGCTGTCATCATTAGAAGACAAGATTGATGGTATATATGAACTTGTTCAATCAGAAAAAGAAGAAACATGGTTTACGGTTGCTGAATTATGTGCTTATCTCCCAACACATCCGGTAGAGCATACCATATATTGCTGGACAAGCAATCGGGAAATACCGTTTCACAAGAGAGGCAAACGCATCATGTTCCTCAAATCTGAGATAGATGAATGGCTTCAAGGAACCAAGGGCAAATCGAAGAACGAGATTCAAAGAGAAGCAGAGGAATATGTACTATCTACACAAAGAAAGAATAGACGGCTAATATAACCGTGCTACTGTCTGTAAACAATTTAATTAAGGTACGTGACACATGAATGAAAGACATTTTAGACTCTATGAGCGAATTGTCGCAATAGAAGACAGTTTGGAGGCTTTGGGACCTATTGACAAACTAATAGAGCGAATCGAGGAATTGGAGAAGATGGTCAAGCAGACCAAAACCGTCTTGGGGTTTGACGAAGCATGTAAGTATATTGGTGTTTCTGAAAGCCTGCTATACAAACTTACAGCCGCAAAAGAAGTTCCACACTATAAGCCAAGGGGAAAAATGCTGTATTTTAATAGAGAAGAAATCGACAAGTGGCTGCTCCAAAACAAACAAGAGGTCATTGGAATGGTAACGAAAATAGAAATTGATAATCCGAAAGAATGAAAATGGAAGAAAATAACAAACATGTACAGCCTAACTCAAAAGAGGAAGGAGTACAGCGTCTCAATCGCATATTGAGCGAATCGTTGATAAAGGCAACAGATACTTATAAAACACCTCCTCAGATTATATGGGTTGATAATTCCAGCATAGCCACATTGGGCAACTTCAGTGCTTCTACTGGTAAGGCAAAGGCGAAAAAGACCTTCAACGTGTCTGCCTTGGTAGCCGCTTCCCTCGCCAACGGCAAGGTACTGAACTATCGCGCCAGTCTGCCAGAGGGGAAACGCAAGATACTGTATGTAGATACGGAGCAGAGCCGCTATCACTGCCATAATGTGCTGGAGCGCATCCTGAAGCTCGCTGGTCTACCTACAAGCATCGACAACGAGAACCTTGACTTTATCTGTCTGAGAGAGTACACGCCCTCCGTCAGGATAGAGGTCATAGACTATGCGCTTGCCCAAGACCAAAGCTATGGACTGGTCATCATCGACGGAATCAGAGACCTGCTTCTCGACATCAACAATGCGGGAGAATCGGTCGAGGTCATCAACAAGATGATGGAATGGTCATCAAAGTATGACCTGCACATCCATTGCGTATTGCATCAGAACAAGGGCGACAATAACGTGCGCGGGCATATCGGTACGGAGATGAACAACAAGGCAGAGACGGTGCTTGTCATCACCAAGAGCACCACCAATCCCGACATCAGCGAGGTGAAGGCGATGCACATCCGTGAGAAGGAGTTCAAGCCGTTTGCCTTTACAGTCAATGAGGAAGGGTTGCCAGAGATTGTCGAGCACACGCCGGAGAAGGAAGAAGGTGACAAGCAACCGTCAAGGTTTACTTACCAAGACTTGACATCCGAACAGCATAACGAGGCGCTGACGGCTGCATTCAAGGAGAAACCTATCAAAGGATTCGATCGCATGGTGGAGGAATTAACGCAAGCCTATGCAGACATTGGCTTTAAGCGTGGCAGAAGCGTCATCATCAAAATGCTGAAATACCTGATTAACGAGCAAAAGCTCATAGTGAAGCGGGATAATCATTACTATTTCGGATATACACCTGCCGAGATTGACCTGTTCCATGAAGAGGAATAAAAACAGTTCAGAAACCAGTTTAGTTTACGTCCGTACCTATATATAAGAAATAAGGCCAAAGTAAACCGAAATCGGAGGCTGAATTGGGAAGCGGAAAAGTAGTTTAGCAAATGGTTTAGTTTACGGGTGTGCCTATATAGGAGAAAGGGTAAAGTAAACTGTTTCCATGGACAAAGTAAAACCGAACAAATGAAAGTACAATGAATATTGAACAATCGAAGAAACTGAGCATTATAGACTTCTTAGACAAGGAGAATGTAACGCTGAAAAAGAAGAAGGGCAATGCCTACTGGTATCTGTCACCCTTCAGGGACGAGAAGACCGCATCGTTCAAGGTCAGCAAGAAGGAGAACCTGTGGTACGACTACGCCATTAAGGAGGGCGGTGACCTTGTGGAGCTGGTAAAGCGTATGTATAACAAACAATCCGTTTCCGATGCCCTTGCCTACCTTGCGTCCAAGAGTATTGCCACTGTGGATAAGGCAATCGAGACCGCTATCGCAGCCAAGGAATACACGACAACCAAGATGAACGATGTGAAGCTGCTCCCACTGAGCAACCATTCTCTGCTGTCCTATTTCAGTAGCCGACGGATAGACATCACCATTGGCAGGATGTATTGCAGGGAGATACACTACAAGGTTGAGCAAAAACATTACTATGGCATTGCCTTTGGCAATCTGAGTGAAGGACATGAGGTGCGCAATCCCTATTTCAAGGGCTGCATCGGGCATAAGGACATCACCCTGCTTGCCCATACGTTCAACGAGTGGCAAAACGGTTGTCTGGTCTTTGAGGGCTTCATGGACTTCCTTGCTTATATGACCCTCGTTAAACAGCAAGACCGATGGTTTGTCGTTGAAAGCCCTTGCGACTATATGATACTGAACTCAGTCGCCAACCTCAAACAGGCATTGCATTACCTTGACCGTTACACCCACATCCATTGCTTCCTCGACAACGACCAGGCAGGACGCAAGACGGTTGAGAGCATCAGCAATGTATTCGAGTACAGGGTGACGGACGAGTCCTTCAGATATGCCGACTACAAGGATGTCAACGACTATCTGATGAGGAAGAAACGAACGGCATCTGAATGACATTATAAAGACGAAAACACCATCATTTGATGCAAAAATGGCTCAAATGCATTGAAATTACATATCAAATCTGCACTTTTTCGCCCAAACATGCTTGATTCTCAATTATTATCCTTATTTTTGCATCGTTTTAATACATTATTAAAATGTAGCAGAATGGAATTGAAAAAAGAAATAAGGATATTGGGCAGACGCTTTGAGGTGGAACCTCGTGCCAAGGAAAGCCTGAAAGGCATCACGGTTGGCGAGAAACTCTCATACCGTTTCTATGATGGCACATACCAAGGCACGCCCCTGCTGTTCGTTGAGCCCAAGAAGGGCAATCCCTCTCCACGGACTTGCGCCATCACGGGCAAGCGGTTGACCGAAGCCCTGGGACTGCCTGCGGTGTTTATCCTTGCGCCCGGACCCACCTACGAGCGACACAGACTGGCAGACAAAGGAGTCTTCTTTGTCATGTCCGAGGAATATGCCCATCTGCCAGGCATCATAGCATTGGAGAAGACAAGCAACAGGAAGATTGCCGAAGTATTGACCCCTGTGGCGCAATACATACTACTCTATCACCTACAGGTGGGCAGTATTGAAGGAATGTCGCCAAGGGATATTGCACCGTTGCTTCCATATTCTTACGAAAGCGTCACGTTGGGTGTCACCTGTCTTGAAGATGTAGGACTGTGTCAAAAGATTCAGAACGGACAGCGCAGCAAGGTGGTACACTTCGAGTTGAAGGGCAAGGAACTGTGGGACAAGGCTCAGAACGTCTTGCTGTCACCTGTGGAGAACCGCATCTTTTGCGATGACATACGCTTGGATGCGGAATACCCCGTATGCGGCATCAATGCCCTGGCACATTATTCCATGCTTAATCGTGACCGGGAAGAGATGATAATGATGACAAGCAAGGAATATCGTGCCGTCAAGTCGGCTGATGTCATGGAGAATCCCAACATCTATGACGGCAACTATATCATAGAGGTATGGAAATACCCTGTTGTCAGCAAAATGGGCGACAAAAGCCAGTGGGTTGATCGCCTTTCCCTTGTCCTTTCGTTGAGAGATGATGATGATCCGAGAGTAGAAAAAGAAGTAGAACGAATAATCAGTGAACAGAAATGGAAGGATTAGTCAAGTTCCGTGAAGCATTTGCGGAATACTCAGAAAACTATGTGGTGATAGGCGGAGCAGCCTGTGACATCACCATGACCAATACCGTGGTGCGTCCACGCGCCACACACGACATCGACATGATAGTCATCGTAGAGAACATGACCGAGGCTTTCGCCAATCGCTTCTGGCAGTTTGTGCGGGAGGCTGGCTATCGACCTGAAAAGAGGAAACAGGAGGCTGGTGAGCCACCAAGGTATGAAATGTATCGTTTCCTTGATGGTAAAGACGGCTATCCCGAGATGATAGAACTGCTGTCACGCCACCCCGACGTGCTTGGAGAGCCAAAGGGATTTGTCATAGAACCTATCCCGACCGATGAAGATGTGTCGAGTCTTAGTGCCATCATCATGGACGATGATTACTATCACTTTACTATCGCACACAGCCAACTGACTGATGGCATACGCCATGCCAATTCCGCTGCCTTGATAGCACTGAAGGCAAGAGCCTACCTAAATCTCATGGCAGACAAGCGGGACGGCAAGCATGTGAACACCAAAGACATCAAGAAGCACCGTTCGGACATCCTGAAAAATGTGGTCATAATGACTGAGGACAACATTGAGGCTCCTGCTTCAATAGTGGCATGTATAAGGGAGTTTGTCGCCTCCATCAGAGCCGACTGGTCAACTCTCGCAGAACCATTGTCAAAGTCACTCGGTCAAGACGAGGCATTTGTGACCGGACTGTTAGATCAACTGGATGAATTGTTTATAGAAGCATGACCAATATGAAGATACAATACGCATCCGACCTGCATCTGGAGTTTGCCGACAATTGGCGGTATCTGAAAGCCCACCCCTTGGAGGTGACGGGCGACATACTGCTGCTTGCCGGCGACATCGGCTATCTCGGCGATGACAACTACTCCAAGCATCCCTTTTGGGACTGGGCATCGGAGAACTACAAGGAGGTGCATTGCTGCATGGGCAACCATGAGTTCTACAAATATTATGATGTGGCGACACTGCCCGACGGCTATCTCTTGGAGGTACGTCCCAATGTATTCAGCCACTACAACGGTATTGCGAGGATTGGCGACACCGACATCATCCTCTCCACCCTTTGGTCGAGGATTCCTTTGGAGGACGCTTACTTCACCGAGCAAGTGATAAGCGACTTCCGCCGTATATTATATAAAGGTGAGCTGATGACCCATGCCCAATTCAATGCTGAGCATGAACGTTGCCTCACCTTTATCAAGGATGCAGTGGCATATTCGCAAGCAGCCCATAAGATTGTTGTCACCCATCATGTACCATCGTTCCGTATGCTCCACCCAAAGTTTCAAGGCAGCAAGGCAAACGTGGCGTTCACCGTAGAGTTGGAGGACTATATCACCGATAGCGGCATAGACTATTGGATATACGGACATTCGCACACCAACATCGATGCCAGGATAGGCAACACCCAATGCTTGTCCAACCAGTTGGGCTATGTTTTCTCTAACGAACATCAGGACTTCTCCCATGGCAAGTACCTGACCATATAGCCATCCACATTTTTTTCATCCACCCTCTTTACAAGCTCTTCCCTATCGGAAGGGCTTTTTTTGTGCCTTTCGAGTTTGATTTTTGAGTATGATTGCGAGTGTAATCAAAATTAGAGTTAAGATTTGGCTCCGCGGAAAGTCATTTCGGTTTAAGATTGAAGAAAAGGTAGTTCCTTTGCATCGGCAATAAGCCAAACCATAGTAAAATCAAACTTGAAAATATGAAGTCATTTGTAATATTCGCCATTGTCGTGACCATAATCTATGTCATCTACTATACGGTCATCATCGTGCAGGATCTGTACGGAAAGCCCAAGGACGAGAAGTCACAGGGCGAGTCGTTTGATGTCAGTGACATGACCGACGAGGAAGAGTCGATAGCGGTCAGCGAGAGCGACGGTGGTTTCAGCGTAGGCGACAACCAATATGAGACAGCCTACGAGGAGAAGCAGCTTGCAGAGCCTACAGAGGAGGCAGCCGCCACTGCGGAAGAGAGCAAGCCTCATGTGCTTGAAAAGATACAAAGCGCAATCGAGAAGAAGATGGAGGAAGTGAATACCACCTATTCCGACCCCATGTATTCGGAAGAATTGAACAACACCATCATCGCCCGCGGTCTTCGTCACAATGGACGTGACATGGTCAAGGTGGAATCACTCAATAATGAGATATGATGTCAAAAACAAGAAGTGCATTTCTATCATTATATGCCGCTTTAACCCCAGCTCTGGCCAGTGCTAAGTGTGGCAACGTGGACTACAGCTGGGGAGCGGACGCACTTGCGAGTGCCCATGACTATGCCGTGACGATGATGCTCTATATCGTTTATCTGTGCTATGCAGTGGCGGGCATCGTGGTCATAGTCAGCGCCTTGCAGATATATATAAAGATGAATACGGGCGAAGAAGGAGTGAAGAAGAACATCATGATGCTGGTGGGAGCCTGCCTGTTCCTCATAGGAGCGACCATCGTCTTCCCCGCTTTCTTCGGTTATCAGATTTGAGATACAGGTGATACGAGATAAGATAACTCAAAGTGTAACAAATTAAAAGGTAAAAAGAATGTTTGAAAGGATTAACAAGAAGGTGAAGGGATTCTTCTCTTCACAGCGCATGAAAACGCTCGCCCTGATGTTGCTTGTCGGCACCACCGCAGCAATGGCACAGAACGCAGCCGGCGACTACTCGGCAGGAACGACCGCGCTTACCACAGTGACGGAGGAGATTGCCAAGTATGTACCTATCGTGGTGAAGCTCTGCTATGCCATTGCAGGTGTCGTTGCAATTGTCGGAGCCATAAGCGTTTACATCGCCATGAACAACGAGGAACAGGACGTGAAAAAGAAGATCATGATGGTCGTCGGCGCATGTATTTTCCTCATTGCAGCAGCCCAGGCACTGCCTCTGTTCTTCGGCATTGGAGGTTAAACGCAGCGTGAGATTGTGAGTATGTAGAACGTTAAAACACTGACAGTTATGGCAGATACAAAGCAAGAGCGTTTTCCGGATTATCCCATTTTCAAGGGACTGCAACGTCCATTGGAGTTCTTCGGGTTGCAGGGACGCTACATCTACTGGGCGGCAGCCACCGCAGGAGGAGCCGTTGCGGGTTTCATCCTCGGCTACTGCATCTTCGGTTTCGTGGCAGGACTCGTGCTGCTAGTCCTCGCCGTAGCTGTCGGTGGCGTTCTCATCGTCATGAAGCAGCGCAAGGGCTTGCACAGCAAGAAGAGTGACAACGGCATATTCATCTATGCCTATTCAAAGAAAGTGTAAAACAAAAAAGAGAATCCATTATGTCCAAGTGGAAAGCTATCAATGATTGTAAGTGAATGGAGGTGGGGGCATCACGCATGAGGGTGCGCCCGCCTTTTTGCGATTAAAAAAGAAAAAGAACAATGACCCTATACATCATACTCATATTCTCAGCCATCTGCGTGGGCATGGCCATCAGTGTCAAGGCATTCGGCACGGGAGGGAAGCGCAAGCGCATCTTCCAGGACATCTACTTCTCCATCGAGGAAGTGGATGGCATCGGCGTGCTCTATACCAAGACGGGCGAATACTCCGCTGTTCTGAAGATGGAGAACCCTGTGCAGAAGTATTCCGCCAACATCGAGGCCTACTATGAGTTCACCCACCTCTTCGCCGCCCTTGCCCAGACCTTGGGCGAAGGCTATGCGCTGCACAAGCAGGACGTGTTTGTGAGGAAGGCATTCAAGGAAGAGAACGGTGGAAATCATGAGTTCCTGAGCGAGAGTTACTTCCGCTATTTCAACGGCAGACCCTTTACCGACAGCGTCTGCTACCTCACCATCACACAGGAGAACAAGAAGAGCCGTCTGATGTCGTTCGACAACAAGAAATGGCGTGACTTCTTGGTGAAGATACGCAAGGTGCACGACCAGCTGAGGGATGCCGGCGTGAAGTCCCGATTCCTCGGCAAAACGGAAGCCTGCGAGTATGTGGACCGTTTCTTCTCCATGAACTTCCGTGACAAGGTGGTGTCGATGACCAACTTCAAGGTCGATGACGAGACCATCGGCATGGGGGACCGTAGCTGCAAGGTGTATAGCCTTGTGGATGTGGATTATGCCAACTTGCCGTCGGTCATCCGTCCCTACGCAAATATCGAGGTGAACAACACCAGTATGCCCGTTGATCTCGTGAGCATCGTCGATAGCGTGCCCGGAGCCGACTGCGTGGTGTTCAACCAGATGGTGTTCGTGCCCAACCAGAAGCGTGAGCTTGCCCTACTCGACAAGAAGAAAAACCGCCATGCCTCCATGCCCAACCCCAGCAACCTGATGGCTGTAGAGGACATCAAGCGTGTGCAGGAGGTGATAGCCCGTGAGAGCAAGCAGCTCGTCTATACCCACTACAACCTCGTGGTGGCAGTGAGCGGCGACACCGACATACAGAAATGCACCAACCATCTCGAAAACTCCTTCTCGCGCATGGGCATCCACATCAGCAAGCGGGCCTACAACCAGTTGGAGCTGTTCGTCAACTCTTTCCCCGGCAACTGCTATGGCATGAATGCCGACTACGACCGATTCCTCACCCTCGGCGATGCCGCCACCTGTCTGATGTACAAGGAGCGCATCGTGCATAATGAGGACACCCCGCTGAAGATATACTATACCGACCGCCAAGGTGTGCCCGTAGCCATCGACATCACAGGAAAGGAGGGAAAGGAGAAGCTGACCGACAACTCGAACTTTTTTTGTTTGGGTCCTTCGGGCAGCGGCAAGTCGTTCCACATGAACAGCGTGGTGCGTCAGTTGTGGGAGCAGAACACCGACATCGTCATGGTCGATACGGGTAACTCGTATGAGGGACTCTGCGAGTATGTGGGCGGCAAGTACATCGCCTATACGGAGGACAAGCCCATCACCATGAACCCCTTCAACATCAGCAAGCGGGAGCTGAACATTGAGAAGATAGACTTCCTGAAGAACCTGATACTGCTGATATGGAAAGGCTCGGAGACGCAGATACCCGAACTGGAGTTCCGTGTCGTGGAGCAGTTGGTGACGGAGTATTACGATTTCTATTTCAACGGTGTGCAGCCCTATCCTTCCTCACAGAAGGAGACACTGAGAAAAAACCTCTCCACCATGGAGAAGCGGCGCGGCACGGAGCTGACGCAGATACACGACAAGGTGGAGAAACTCATCAAGGGACTGGAGGAACGGCGCATGGCATTGAGCGTGAAGACCCTCTCCTTCGACTCATTCTATGAGTTCGCCTGTGAGCGTCTCGACCAGATCTGCATCGAGAACAACATCACCACCATCGACTGCGACAACTTCGCCTATATGCTCCAAAACTTCTACCGTGGCGGCAAGTACGACAAGATTCTCAACGAGAACGTGGATAGCACCTTGTTCGACGAGACCTTCATCGTCTTCGAGGTGGATGCCATCAAGGAGAACAAGCAGCTCTTCCCCATCGTGACGCTCATCATCATGGACGTGTTCCTGCAGAAGATGCGCCTGAAGAAGAACCGCAAGTGCCTTGTCATCGAGGAGGCATGGAAAGCCATCGCCTCGCCGCTGATGGCCGAGTACATCAAGTACCTATACAAGACAGCCCGAAAGTTCTGGGCGAGCGTGGGCGTAGTGACACAGGAGATACAGGACATCATCGGCAGTCCCATCGTGAAGGAAGCCATCATCAACAACTCCGACGTGGTGATGCTGCTCGACCAAAGCAAATTTCGTGAGCGATTCGACGAGATCAAGGCGATATTAGGATTGACGGATGTGGATTGCAAGAAGATATTCACTGTCAACCGCTTGGATAACAAGGAGGGAAGAAGTTTCTTCCGTGAGGTGTTTATCCGACGTGGATCGACGAGCGGAGTGTATGGTGTGGAGGAGCCGCACGAGTGCTATATGACCTACACCACCGAGCGAGCTGAGAAGGAGGCATTGAAACTCTATAAGCATGAACTGAAGTGCAGACATCAGGAGGCTATCGAGCGGTATTGCAGAGATTGGGATGCCAGTGGCATCGGGAAGTCGTTGGCATTTGCGCAGAAGGTCAATGAGGCGGGGCATGTGCTCAATTTGACGGACGATGGAGCCACTCGCCGCTGACACGGCGAGCACGGGGGCTGATTGATGGAAACGGAAATCCCGGAATAGACGTAAAGCCCAGATGCCCGAAAGCAAAACTTTCGGGAACGGTGGCTGGGTAGTATTTACGATTAGTAGTAAATACGATTAGTAGTGAATACTACCAATAGTAAATACTACAAGTAGTAAAGTAGTGGAATAGTAGAAACTGAAAGTAGTAAAAACGTAAAGTAGTGAAGCAATGAGACGTTTATACCTTATTATAATATATATGTGTCTTACACTTGTCGTGGGAAGGGTTCATGCGCAGTATTACAGCGTGAACTACGACAAGCAGATCGTTGCCGCCATGGCTGCCGCATTCGGTGCTGGAGCTATGGCAGAGAGCTATTATAACGAGCAGGTGGGCGAAATCTTGAAGCACTACAATGCCGCAGAGGTTGCCACTGCCGGCATCTTCGCTGCCAAGTTCTTGGAGCGCAAGGCATTCACCGACCTCGGCATTTGGAGCAGTAGCACGGAGAACTACTATTACCGCCGCATCCACAATATGGTGGCGAACAAGATTATGCCCAAGATATGGACGGTGGCAGGAATGATGCTGAAAAGTCCGCAGACCGCCCTCTACTGGGGCAGTTACCTGATGAAGATATGCGCCGACACAAAGTCGCTGTGTATGCAGTTTGAGAGTGTCGTGACCAACAGTAGCTTGACCTTTGCCGACATTCAGTTCTTGGAAATCAACCAAGAGATAGCCGCCATCCTCAAACTCTCGGAGATAGGCAATGTAGATTGGCAGCAGCTGTTGGATGACATCGCCAGTGTGCCCGGCAACTTCACCGTGGAGAACCTCACCGCCGACATCGAGACGCTTTACAATATGGGAGCATCGTTGGCGACGGCAGGTATCAACGGGGCATCAGGCGCACTCTTGCAGCAGAGTGCCTTCAACGACCTTTTCAATGGCAAGGTGAGTAAAATCATCGACATCTATGACAACTACCATGACCTCTATGAACAGGCAGAGAACGGCATCGGCAGCACACTCCTTAGTCTGGTGGGTGGCGAGGACAACGTGGCAGCCCTCTTCGACCTCTCCAACTACAACATCACCTCGTGGATGACAGACTATCTGAGCGAGACGCAGGGCAACTACTATACACAGCGTTGGTACATTGCCCGACGAGACCAAGGCAGCGTAAGCCTCTGTGACTACTATCCGCCGACCGATGACAACAGTATTCTGAACGGTGACCATTGGTATCGTATCAACACCTCCGACCCCAACTTCTACCCTAACAGCACGCAGCGAGAGCAGATACTGGCCAACTCGGAGAACCATGCCGGATGGAGCCGCAGCCGTGTGCAGCAGCTCAACGCCCAGAGCGACGGCTTCACCTATACGATGAACTATTGGATGTCGTCGTACATCATCAGCCGTGGCGGCAAGCAGACCAAGAAGGCCTACGCCTACGAGATACACGTTACCAAGAGCTGGAACAACGTGGAAGAGGTGTATGAGGATGTCTTCGACTCCTACAGCATGGACTTGAATACCTTCAAGCGTCAGTTGCAGGCACGTCTCTCGGAGTATAACGACAACGAGGAGGGCTATGTCTATTACATCGGCAGTGACGCACGCCGTTACTATCAAGCCACCGATGCCGCCAAACTGAAGGGCGTGGAGAGCGTGACCATCAGCGTCACCTGTTCGGACGGTGTCACCCTCGGACAGGGCAGCACGCAGTACAAGTGCCGTGAGTGCGGCGGTTCGCTCAATGCCCACAGCAAGGAATGCGCCATGAGGACAAGCGTATCAGAAAATAATCTCGACCTATCGGAACTGGACGAGAAGGAACGTGAGGCGAATAGCAAGATAGCCCTGTTGGAGGCGCAGATAAGCCAGTTGGAGACAGAGAACAGGAACCTGCTCACGCAGATAGCCAATGCCTCTGTGGAGGAAGCCCCTGCCTTGCGGCAGCAACATAATGTCAACAAGACGAAGATAGACAACCTGAAGAAGGAATTGGCGACATGGCAGCAGCAGTTGGCAGACATACAGAATGCCAAGAGCGAGGCGGCTAACGACAATGCCACCTCCACCGATGACTACTACCGCATCCCTGCCATCATGCAGGATGTGAAGTCAGCCTACAATCTCACGTGGCAAGGTGCCGGTTCGTGGAACGGCTACACCTACGTCCGAACTGCCACCATGCCCAACATCAACGGCATTATCACCTTCAAGGCGACACTGTCCATTGCAAGGAAGCCCAAGTACTTCCTTGGCATCAAGATACACCGTGCGATACTGCAAATATCGTGGGAGCTGACCTCGGAATACACCGACACACAGGTGGTGGATGTGCTGACCCTTGACCCGAATGCCTCTGACGAGGAGAAGACGAGGCAGGTGAACAGCCGTATCTCGGAGATAGCCCAGGAGTTCCCGTCGTGCAGCATCACCACAGAATATGCCAAGAGCGAGGCAACCCAGACCGCCGACAATGACGATGTAATACACCTGCTCTGGTCGAGCGACCGTCTGGAGATAGCCCGTGAAGTAGATAGCCGTATCACCAAGATTTACGCCGACTTGGTATCATTAGAAAAAATGATGCACTACAAGCGCAGCATCATTGACGTGCTGAAGGACATTCTTCCTTCAATCGACGCAGACCAAGGTCGCAGAAGGACACTCATTGAAGAGTGCTACGAGCGATGGAGAGAGAATGCAGACCCTAACAGAGGGAATGGTGAAGATAACGAGAACGAAAACTGAGGGAGGAACGGAGAATGAGACATACCATCATCATAGCTCTCCTGCTGATTACCCTCTTCCCCAATACAGCCTTGGCGCAATGGGGATTCGATGCGGTATCGGTGGAAGCATACATCAACGACCACAAGAAGCAGCGCAGCCTCTTGCTGGCACGCAGCACTTTGGAGTACAGCAATCAACTGCTGCATGAATACAGCAGTGAAGAGGTGGGCAAATACAAGGAACTGAATGTGGATTTGGACAAATACACCCGGGCCTTCGACATCATCGATGTGATGTACCAGTCGTTGCGCACGGTGCTGAACGTGAAGAGCACCTACCAGACGGTGAGCGACCGCATCAGTGACTACAAGAACCTGTTGGAGGACTTCAATGATAAGGTCATCAAGCGGAAACACATCGAACTGGCTGACACGATGCTCATCAGCATCAACAAGAAAGCCATCGACAACATATACAACGAAGGAAGCCAACTCTACCATAGCGTCAACGACCTCGTGTTGTATGCCACAGGAGCGGCAGCCTGTTCAACTTCCGACCTGCTGATGGTGTTGGACAATATCAACAATTCGTTGGACCTGATAGAAAAACATCTGAACCAAGCCTACTTCCAGACATGGCGGTATGTGCAGCTGCGCATGGGCTATTGGAAGGAGAAGGTGTATCGGACGAGGACGAAGGAAGAGATACTGGAAGATGCCTTCAGCCGATGGAAAGTGGCAGGAAAACTTGACTATTGACGGATTGTAAACAAAAGAAGAACGGACATGAAGAAGACAATGATACTCATCATGGCGGTAGCAACCACCATCAAAGCCACAGCCCAGAGCGTGACCTACAACCACGACTCCTCCAAGCAGAACCAGATAACGGTGATGGAGACAGGTGGCGGTTCTCTCACCCCTGAGTTCTATTATTGGCTGTTACATAACAACTATAAGAAGACAGCGGCAGAGAAGAACAAGTTAGGTTTCCGCACTCTTGCCGGCATCAACCTCTACAACCAAGTAGATGATGCGGAGAAGATAGACTCTGCCCTCACCAAGCGTGCTGAGGTGGAAGCCTTGAACGTAGCCGACCGACAGATAGACCTCGCCTGGCTTGCCGAAAGCAGCAAGATCAACGGTCAGTTGGACAAGATGAAGGCGAACATAGACCATATCATCCCTACAGGAGGCACCATCAACGACAAGCGTCGGTGGGAGGAACTGTACAATATGTACCAGTGTGCCGTGAAAGCCACCAAGGATGCCTATATGCCCAATGCACAGAGAAAGCGGCAGTATCTTAGCATCTATGCCGACCTGACGACACAGAACGAGACACTACTGAAATACCTTGTGCAGCTCAACACCCAAAGCCAGACTACCGCCCTCTTGGCAGCCACCAACGACCGTGTAGTACATAAAGGCAGCATCATCAGCGATGCCAAGAGCCGTTGGCAGGAAAACATGAAGGGCGTGAGGAGCTCGACAGGCACTGACGGCGATGATGCCAACAGCGGTGAGGGTGAAGAAAGTGTGAACAGATAGAAATAAGGGAAGAGAAGAAATAATCACAAAACAGCATAGAGATATGAACGATATTCAGATTTTCAACAACGAGGAATTTGGAGCAGTCCGAACCACAGGAACACCAGAGCAACCCTTGTTCTGTTTGGCTGATGTGGCAAGAGTTCTTGGACTAAAAACCAGCAAGTTGGTACAACGACTTTCGGATGATGTACTTTCAAAGTACCCCATCTCGGATAGTCTTGGAAGAGAACAGGTTACAAACTTTATCAATGAAGACGGACTGTATGATGTCATCCTTGACAGTCGCAAACCCGAAGCCAAACGTTTCCGCAAGTGGGTGACATCGGAGGTGCTCCCCTCTATCCGCAAGCATGGTGCCTATATGACACAGCAGACCATCGAGAAGGCATTGGCAGAGCCAGACTTCCTGATACGGTTAGCAGTCAATCTGAAGGAAGAACGACAAAAGCGTCTGCTTGTCGAACAGGAGTGTGAACACCAAAGGACACGCATCGTTGAGTTGGGATCCAAGGTGGATGACCTGCAACAGGAGGTGACGGAGATGAAGGACAAGGTGAGTTACCTTGACATCATCCTTGCCACGAAGAGCAGTGTCCTGGTCACACAGATAGCACAGGACTATGGCGAGTCGTCCATCCGCTTCAACCGACGTCTGAAGGAGATGAACATCCAGTATCAGCGTGGCAAGCAGTGGATTCTGTATGCCGACTACAAGGACTGCGGTTATGTGACCAGCGAGACCTACCTCATTAAACACAAGGACGGTACGGAGGATGTGCGCATGAACACCAAATGGACACAGAAAGGTCGCCGCTTCCTCTATGAGAAACTGAAGAGCGTGGGAGTCATTCCTGTTATCGAAAGAACATAAAATAAAGAAATAGCTATGGAATCAATATCAAAAATACAGTTACGTCTCTATGCCGCCAAGAGGAAAAACGGCAAGTGGCAGTTGGAGATGTCAAGGATGCCGAAGCGAATCAGCGTTATCGGCAGGACACCCATCGTTGATGAGCATTATATGCCATCTGATTTAGAGGTAGTTTCAATGTCAAAGCTTCACAAATATGTCGGAAGTTACTACGGCAAGATTGTGAAGACCCTCAAAGAGGAAGGCATCATCACCAAGGAATATGGAATGTGGAAACTGCGTGAAGACCTTCAGGACAAGGGCATTGCGGTATATGTCACAGGCAGGATGCGCTGCTTCTACCACTTCTATCTGTCATGGACACCGAAAGGCATAGAGTTTATCAAAGAGATTATCAACAATAGAACCAGGCACTGATGGCAGACAACATACTCAGCGATTTCGGCATCAACATCCTCGAAGAGGAGATTGACGATGTGATATTCCAGACCAACGAGTTCCTGACCGATGCCACCTTCACAGGCTCACAAGGGCCGTTCTGGTGGATCCTCCAAATGTGTATGGCATTGGCGGCACTGTTCTCTATCATCGTGGCGGCAAGCATGGCCTACAAGATGATGGTGAAGAACGAACCGTTGGACGTGATGAAACTGTTCAAGCCCTTGGTGGTGAGCATCATCCTCTGTTGGTGGTACCCACCTGCTGACACAGGCATGACCAACAGCGGCAGCAGCTGGTGCGTATTGGATTTTCTATCCTATATTCCCAATTGCATCGGCAGTTACACCCACGACCTCTATGAGGCAGAGGCGACCCAAATTTCCGACAAGTTTGAGGAGGTGCAGCAGTTGGTATATGTCAGGGACTCGATGTACACTGACCTCCAGGCACAGGCAGACGTGGCGCATAAGGGCACATCAGACCCCAACCTGATAGAGGCGACGATGGAGCAGACGGGCGTGGACGAAGTGACCAACATGGAGAAGGATGCCAGCAAACTGTGGTTCACCTCACTGACGGCAGGGGCCGTGGTGGGCATCGACAAGATAGTGATGCTGATAGCCCTGATCGTGTTCCGCATCGGTTGGTGGGCGACGATATACTGTCAGCAGATATTGCTCGGAATGCTCACTATATTCGGTCCAATACAATGGGCATTTTCGTTGCTGCCCAAGTGGGAAGGAGCGTGGGCGAAGTGGCTAACCCGTTATTTGACAGTTCATTTCTACGGAGCCATGCTCTACTTCGTCGGTTTCTACGTCCTGTTGCTGTTTGATATTGTGCTCTGCATACAGGTAGAGAACCTGACGGCCATCACCGCCAGTGAGCAGACGATGGCAGCCTATCTGCAAAACTCGTTCTTCTCGGCAGGCTATCTGATGGCAGCGAGCATCGTGGCGTTGAAATGCCTGAACCTCGTGCCCGACCTTGCGGCATGGATGATACCAGAGGGCGACACCGCCTTCTCAACCCGAAACTTCGGCGAGGGCGTGGCACAACAAGCCAAGATGACGGCTACGGGAACCATGGCGACCGTGATGAGATAACATGTGAGTGTGCGGTGAGTCACCGCACCTCCTATTGAAACAAATAAAAGTAACCATCAAGAAAAATGAAAGCAAAAAATGAAATTGAGCGTTGGCTCAAAGATGAGAAATTCATGGCGTTTGCCAACAAGCGTGCAAAGGAAGAGTTTTTCAATTCCGAAAACAACTACATCGACCCACAGTATGAGGAGATGGCAGAAGGCTTTGAGGATAACGACGAGTATGTAGTGCCTATGGTAGATTACCTGAGTTATCGCTTGCATCGTGCCAAAATCTACAGAAATCGACGGAGACGTGAACGTGACATCTGGTGGGTGTGGATCCAACTGAAATACGAAGGCATCTACGTAGAGGCTTGCATCAAGTATTACGCCAAACTGGTGGAAGAAGTTGAGAAGGACATATACACCATCCTGCACCGTGAATATGTGAGAATGAAGAGAAATCAGACCTCAAACAAGCAGTAACGTATGGTAATCAAGAACTTAGAAAACATAATCAAGCTGGTGGGCATCATCTGCTCTGCGTTCCTCATGGGCTGCATCATCATCTCGGTGTCGAGCATCTGGACGGCGCGCTGCATGGTGACGGACGCGCAGCAAAAGGTGTATGTATTGGACGGCAACGTGCCCATACTGGTGAACCGCACCACGATGGAGGAAACGCTGGATGTGGAGGCAAAGAGCCATATCGAGATGTTCCACCATTACTTCTTTACGCTTGCTCCCGATGACAAGTACATCCGCTATTCGATGGAGAAGGCGATGTATTTGGTCGATGAAACTGGTTTGGCGCAGTACAATACGCTGAAGGAAAAGGGCTTTTACAACAATATCATGGGTACGAGTGCCGTGTTCAGCATCTTTTGCGACAGCATCAAGTTCAACAAGGAGAAGATGGAGTTCACCTACTACGGTAGGCAAAGGATAGAGCGAAGGAGCAATATTCTGATGCGTGAATTGGTGACGGCGGGACAGGTGAAGCGCGTGCCGAGGACGGAGAACAATCCTCATGGACTGCTCATCACGAACTGGAGAACCTTGCTCAACAAGGATATTGAGCAGAAGTCGAAGTCAAACTTCTAATATCCTAGCGGTATGAGTGTAAAAGGAATCAGACGGATGCTTGTGGGCGAGGATATGCCCGACAAGAACGACCCCAAGTACAAGAAGCGGTATGAGAAGGAGGTGGCGGCAGGGCGCAAGTTTGCCAAGACCGCGAGGATAGACCGTGCGGCGGCTAAGGTGCAAGGCTTTGCCAATGCCCACAAGACGCTGTTTCTCGTCATCGTCTTCGGCTTTGTCGCCACGTGCTTCGGCATCAACATCTACAGGATGGTGCGGTATTACGGTCATCGGACGGAGGCTGCAAGTGCCATCGAGCGGCAGGAAGGGCGCATGAAGCAGATGATGAATGCAGCCCATTGCATCACTCCTCCCGTGACGCATCGAACCAACGAGGAGAATCGAGACAAGTCAGTAACATCAAAATCAGACAGCGATGAGAATAACAGATAAGATAAACTTCCGTCAGCCGAAGTACATGCTGCCAGCCATCGTGTACATCCCGTTGATTGCCACAGGCTATTTTGTCTTTGACATGTTCAATACGGAGGTGGCGGAAACGCAGGACAAGAACCTGCAGACCACCGAGTTTCTGAACCCCAACCTGCCCGGAGCGCAGATTAAGAATGGTGACGGCATCGGTGGCAAGTATGAGAACATGGCGAAGTCGTATGGTCGCATAGCAGACTATTCGGCTGTTGATAACATTGAGCGTGACAACGAAGAAGAGAAAGAAGCGTATGAATCCAAGTACACAGAAGAAGACCTTGCGGAACTCGTCCGTCAGGCAGAAGAGAAGGACGATGCAGCCGAAGTGGCCGATGCCAAGGCGCGAGAAGCGGAAGCACTCGAAGCACTCAACAAGGCACTCGCCGAAGCGAGGCTGAGAGGACAGGCGGCAGTTGCCCCCGTGGCCCAGGATACCACACAGGCTGGGCCTCCCAAGGAGCAGATTGAGGTGAAAGGTCAGATTGCCGAGGACAGCAAGGCGGTGAAGGCACTGGACGAGGAGGACAAGGCACAGGAGGTGGTGAAGAAGGTGAAGGTGACTTCGGACTATTTCAACACCCTGACGCAGAACGAGCATGAGCCAAAGCTCATCAAGGCCATCATTGACGAGGACGTGAAGGCTACGGACGGGTCGAGGGTGCGGCTGAGACTGTTGGACGATATTGAGATTGGTGAGACCGTGGTGAAGAAAGGGTCGTACCTCTATGCCACCATGAGCGGTTTCGGTTCGCAGCGAGTGAAGGGTAGCATCAACTCCATCCTTGTGGATGACGAGCTGATAAAGGTTTCGCTTTCGCTTTATGACACGGACGGACTGGAGGGACTGTATGTCCCCGGCAGCCAGTTCCGTGAGACCACGAAAGATGTGGCGAGCGGTGCTATGCAGAGCAACATGAACATCGACCAGAGTGGAGCGAACAACAGTTTCTCGCAATGGGGAATGCAAGCCGTGACCAATGCCTACCAGAAGACAAGCAATGCCATCAGCAAGGCTATCAAGAAGAACAAAGTGAAGCTGAAGTATGGGACGTTTGTTTACCTTGTAAATGGGAAAGAGAAAAGGAAATAGACACTGCCCGACAACGGAATTGTCGGGAACGGTGGCTCATAGAGTATAAACATCAAAAAATCAACTAATATGAATTGTTTTCAGAAAATGAATGTCTGTGCATTGCTTTCGCTGAGCGTGCTTTCAGCCAAGGCGCAGACCACCTACATGGAGATGGAGCAGCTGACGGTCAACGACCAAGTGACCACCGTCATCACCGCCTCCGAACCCATCCGCTTTGTCGATATATCCACAGACAAGGTGGTGGGCGACCAACCCATCAACAACACCATCCGCCTGAAGCCGAAGGACAACGTGTATGCCGACGGTGAGGTGTTGGCGATAGTGACAATCGTGACGGAACGCTACCGCACGCAGTATGCACTGCTCTATACCACGAGGATGCAGGAGGCAGTAACCGATAAGGAAATAGAATGCTCGGAGCGCAATGCCTACAACAATCCCGCTGTAAGCCTGTCCACTGCCGACATGACCAAGTATGCACGTCAGATATGGTCATCGTCTGCCAAATACCGCAACGTGGCGACGAAGATGCACCGCATGGTAATGCGCCTGAACAACATCTACAGCGTGGGCGAATATTTCTTCATCGACTTCTCCGTGGAGAACAAGACCAACATCCGCTTCGACATCGACGAGATGCGCATCAAACTATCGGACAAGAAGCAGAGCAAGGCTACCAATGCGCAGATAGTGGAACTGACCCCATCTCTTGTGTTGGACGATGCGAAGACCTTCAAGTATGGCTATCGCAACGTGATTGTGGTGAAGAAGATGACCTTCCCCAACGACAAGGTGCTGACCATCGAGCTGTCGGAAAAACAGATAAGTGGACGCACCATCTCGCTCAGCATCGACTATGAGGATGTGCTGTCTGCCGATTCGTTTAACCATATACTGTTGGAGGAGGAATAATGAGAATTAGGAATGAGGAATTAGGAGTGAGGAATTGGCTTGTGCATACCTTACTCGTTGTCATCTGTTTTATGGCAAGCATGACTCCGGCAATGGCGCAGCAGAATAGCGACCGCATATCCTTGGGGTTCGGATGCCTGTATGAGCGAGGACTGGACGTGACGCTGTCCTACGAGTATGAGACGAAGTACCACAATGCGTGGGAGTATTTTGCAAACGGATATATCAAGTGGAACGAGTGCGCATCGTGCGGTCATGTCTGTCCTGAGAGTTTTTGGAACAACTACCGCAGTTATGGTTTCGGCTTTGCCTATAAGCCCTGTGTGGCAAGAGGACGCAACCACCATGGCAACATGCGCATAGGAGCATCGGCAGGTAGCGATACTGACAGGTTCTTGGGTGGCATCCACCTCGGCTATGAGCAAAACTATACACTCAGACACGGCTGGAAGCTCTTCTGGCAGGTGAAGACCGATGTGATGATCAAGGGTGAAGACCTGTTCAGAACGGGTATTGTCCTGGGTGTGAAACTTCCTGTAAAATGACTATGCGTATGAAGAAACTGTTTTCAATCTTGGCAGTTGCGGCAACGGTGTTGCTGACTGCCTGTGACGAGCATCAGGACTTTCCCGACACAGCCATGAAGGTCACCCATATCTTGACCACTGACGGCAAGGTGATGCCCTACGAAACCTACGAGCAATCGTGCAAGCAAGCCATTGCAGTGGTGTTCAACGTCAATCAGAGGGAAGAAATGGAGGGAAACGGATATGCCGTCTATCTGTGGGACATCGCTCCCGAAGCCTTTGCTGACAGTATCGGTGTGGAACAGGACACATCCTGTGACCTCACCGCCTACGACGGCAACAAGAACACTTTTGCCCTTTATGGCACGACCGATGTGAAGTCGCCTTTGGCTGAGCGTGTCTTCGACATGTGGCGTTACGGGCAAAGTGCCTATATCCCCAGTGTGGCACAGATGCGTCTGCTCTATCATGCCAAGGACATCATCAACCCATACATCCTGAAATGCGGCGGCACACCTATCCCCGATGAGGATGATGACTGTTGGTATTGGACTTCAACGGAGGTAGAAGGACAAGCGACCGCCAAGGCATGGCTTTACTCACTGGGAAGCGGTGCCATACAGGAGACTCCCAAGTGGCAGCCGCATAAGGCGAGACCCATCATCACGATTATGGATTAGCCCATATACAGACATCGAGTATCACCCGTATCATCATCAAAGTACAACAATTAAAAAAGAAAAAGCATGAAAAAGAATTTGTTTCTAATGTTGGGACTTGGAGCCATGCTCCTCACGTCCTGTGACCAAGACATCGTCAATGAGATTTACCTGCCCGGTGGCGGAGGTTCTGTGGTCGTGACCGACAGCACATCAACCAAGCAGCTTCAGGTATTCACCAATCTGGAGATGCTGCAACCTGCCGTTTCCACACGAGCCGTTGACAACCAGTGGGAACTCAATGATATGATTGGCATCTCTTCCACAGGGATGATCAACAATATGAAGTTCACCCGAAGCGGCGGCACGAATCAGTTTGTGTCAGCCAACAAGGTGTTTTTCACGGACACAGACACTCACACCTTCAATGCCTACTATCCCTATACGGCAAATCCTACCAACGACCTCATAGAGTTCCAAGTGCCGGAGGCAGCTGTACAGAGTGAGCAGAAGGTCAATGATTTTCTGTTTGCCAGTGGAGCGGCATCATACGCCAATCCGAGCCTTACATTGAACTTCATCCATCAGATGGTGCGTGTCATCATCAAGGTCTATACCTCACCAGAATACGGTTTCACCACCAATGATTTTGCAGGAAGCCTACTCACGTTCGTCGGTTATTTTGACAGCGGTACTTTCAACATCAAGACCGGAAAGGTAGAATGCAGTGACGAGTCGGTGACGACCTATTATTTCGGCGACCCACAAAGTGACCACATGGAATATACGCTTTATGTTCCTGCACAGGTTATGCCAGACATGACATTGCAACTCAGCAATGGGGAGAACTTCGTATTCCTCACAAACGACACGTGGAAAGCGGGTCATTCCTACAGCTATTCATTGAAGCCTGTACGCAACACCTTGGAGGTCATATCTGCAACTATTTCTCCGTGGACAGTAGAGTCTGAGAAGACCATCAACGGCTACGAATAAAACTCATAAGAGGATTGGAGGGTGTCCACCGTGGCATCCTTCATCTTTTCTCATTATCACCCAACATCATCGTAAAGTAAATGGAAGAAAGCAAAGAGTTACAGGGTTTTTACAAGATATTCAGGGCGGTGATTTATGTCTCCATCCTGATGGAGTTCTTCGCCTACGCACTGGAGCCGGAGCAGTTGGACTTCTTGGGCGGCGTAGTGACGGATATCCACACTCGCATCAAGCGGTGGATGATTTACCATGACGGCAACCTCGTGTATAGCAAGGTGGCTACGTTCCTGCTGATATGTATCACCTGTGTGGGAACGCGCAACAAGAAGCATCTGGAGTTTGACGCTCGCAGGCAGGTGCTCTATCCGCTGCTGTCGGGAGTGCTGCTGATTGTGCAGTCCGTATGGCTGTTCGGTCATTCGATAATGCCCTGTTTCTATACCCTCCGTTTGAACACTTGGCTCTATATGCTCACTTCCATCGTCGGTGTCGTATTGGTGCATATCGCCCTCGACAATATCTCTAAGTTCCTGAAGGAAGGGCTGCTGAAAGACCGCTTCAACTTCGAGAATGAGAGCTTTGAGCAATGCAGGGAGTTGCAGGAGAACAAGTACAGCGTGAACATCCCTATGCGCTATTATTACAAGGGCAAGTTCCGCAAGGGATGGGTGAACATCGTCAATCCGTTCCGTGGCACATGGGTTGTGGGTACTCCTGGTTCTGGTAAGACCTTCTCCATCATCGAGCCGTTTATCAGGCAGCACAGCGAGAAGGGCTTTGCCATGGTGGTGTACGACTATAAGTTTCCCACTCTCGCCACCAAACTCTACTATCATTACTTGAAGAACAAGAATGCCAAGGACAGCAAGATGCCCCATGGCATGAAGTTCAACATCATCAACTTTGTGGATGTGGAGTATTCGCGCCGTGTGAACCCCATCCAGTTGAAGTACATCAACAACCTTGCCGCAGCGAGCGAGACCGCCGAGACCCTGCTTGAATCCCTGCAAAAAGGCAAGAAGGAAGGCGGCGGTGGCAGCGACCAGTTCTTCCAGACCTCTGCCGTCAACTTCCTTGCCGCCTGCATCTATTTCTTCTGCAACTACGGCAAGGAGCCCTACGACAAGGACGGAAAGATGCTGATTGCCGAGCGGCGTGAAGACCCAAAGACGAAAAGGCTGATACCCACAGGACGGGTGTTCGACCATTCGGGCGCGGAGGTGCAGCCCGCTTATTGGTTGGGCAAGTACAGCGACATGCCACATATCCTATCGTTCCTCAATGAGAGTTATCAGACCATCTTCGAGGTACTTCAGACCGACAACGAGGTAGCCCCCTTGCTTGGCCCGTTCCAGACTGCCTTTGCCAACAAAGCCATGGAGCAGTTGGAAGGTATGATTGGCACGCTACGTGTCTATACCTCCCGTCTCGCCACCAAGGAATCTTACTGGATATTCCACAAGGACGGCGATGACTTCGACCTGAAGGTCAGTGACCCGAAGAATCCAAGTTATCTGCTCATTGCCAACGACCCCGAGATGGAGAGCATCATCGGTGCACTGAATGCCTTGATTCTCAACCGCCTTGTAACGAGGGTGAATACAGGACAGGGCAAGAACGTTCCTGTCAGCATCATCGTCGATGAGTTGCCGACCTTGTATTTCCACAAGATAGACCGACTGATAGGCACAGCCCGAAGCAACAAGGTGAGCGTGGCACTTGGCTTTCAGGAACTTCCGCAGTTGGAAGCCGATTATGGCAAGGTGGGTATGCAGAAAATCATCACCACCGTGGGCAATGTGGTGAGCGGTTCGGCAAGAGCCAAGGAAACCCTCGAATGGCTGTCGAGTGACATCTTCGGTAAAGTAGTGCAACTCAAAAAGGGCGTGACCATCGACCGTGACAAGACCTCCATCAACCTCAATGAGAATATGGACAGCCTGGTGCCTGCAAGCAAAATCTCCGATATGCCCACAGGTTGGATATGTGGACAGACCGCCCGTGACTTCGTAGTCACCAAGACCGGGATGAACGGAAGCATGAACATCCAGGAGAGCGAGGAGTTCAAGACATCCAAGTTCTACTGCAAGACCGACTTCGATATGACGGAAATAAAGAAGGAGGAATCGGAGTATGTCCCTCTCCCTAAGTTCTATAAGTTCAAGTCGAAAGAAGAGCGAGAGCGCATCCTCTACAAGAACTTCGTTCAGGTTGGGGAGGACGTGAAAGCCATGATTAAAGAGATTCAGCAGTTCCGCACTATGATGTAGTGATATTGATTAGAGTGCGGTGAGACATCGCACCTCCTATATAAAATAATGTAATGAGAAGATACATCATCGTACTATTGAGCATGTTGGCCATCTGTAGCGTGCCCTGTCAAAGCCAAACCATTGACAGGGCACTGTTTGAACGGATGGTAGCCATTACCAAACACTTCGAGGGTTGGCACGACCCAAAGACCACACCGGGCTATGTGGGCTATGGTCACCAGCTACAGAAGGGAGAGCGTTTCCCGAAAACACTGACACGTCAGCGTGCAGATTTGCTGTTACGGACAGACCTCCTCCGGCACCTGCGCCTATATGCCCGTTATGGCAGGGATGCTTATCTGCTTGCCACCCTCTCGTACCAGATTGGACCAGCCAAGTTGTTAGGCAATGGACGATACCCGAAAGCGTCCCTGCTCACCCGATTGGAACGTGGCGACAGGGACATCCTGCCACTCTATCTGAGCTATTGCAAATGGAGGGGAAAAGCAGTGGCATCCATTAGGAAACGGAGGTGGGTGGAATATCAGCTGTTGTATGCCGAGCGGTGAGGCACCATCCCTCCTATACCTGTTTGTCTGTCACTTATATTATATATAAAGGTAATAATTGCAATTTCAATGTTAAAGTCAGAGCATTATGGCATCCATCAAATTAAAGTTCAGAACATCATCTGTTCAAGAGAAAGAGGGTCGCCTGTATTATCAGGTGATACACAATCGTGTGGCACGTCAGATCCATACAGAGTACAGAATCTATTCCTCAGAGTGGGATGCGGACCATTCAAACATCATTTTGCCAACTTCCGTCACTCCACAACGTCAAGCCTATCTTCTTTCCTTGAAAGATACATTGGATGCTGACAGGAAGAAACTGCTGTTGGTCATTGCACGGTTGGACAAGGAAGGGCAGTCATATACAGCAGACACCGTCGTTGACAACTTCCATGAGGGAAAAGAATTACATGGCATTATCGGCTATACGCTGGAGTTGAACGAAAAACTGAGACGCATCGGCAAGAAGCGGATGGTAGCAAGGTACAAAACCACCCTCAACAGCCTCCAGCGTTACCTGAAAGGAGGCGATGTGCCATTGGAGGAAGTCGATGGGACAACGATACAAGGCTATGAACAGTGGCTGAAAGACAGCGGACTGTGCCGCAACACCACCTCTTTCTACATCCGCAACCTGCGCACCATCTACAATCATGCCGTAGATGACGGACTGGTCATCTCTTCCTCACCGTTCAAGCATGTATATACCGGCATCGACAAGACCGTCAAGCGGGCACTCCCCTTGGAAATCATCAAGCAACTGAAAGAGCTGGACTTGAGTCTGAACCCCCGTTTGGAGCTTGCAAGGGATATGTTCCTGTTCAGTTTCTATACCCGTGGGATGTCGTTCATCGATATGGCACAACTTACACCAAGCAATCTGCATGGCAGTACGCTCATTTACCGCCGTCAGAAGACCTCACAACAGTTGCACATCAAATGGGAACCTGCCATGCAGGAGATAGTGGCGAAGTACAAAACAGATGATTCTCCCTACCTGCTCCCTATAGCAAAAGGAGAGGGAGCCATATTCTGGAGACAGTACAAGAATGCCTATAGCCGTATCACCAAGCAGTTGAAGAAAATCGGAGAAATGATAGGCCTGTCCGTACCCCTGACCACCTACGTAGCCCGCCACTCCTGGGCAAGCATAGCCAAGAGCAAGAACGTGCCCGTATCTACTATCAGCGAGGCATTGGGGCATGACTCCGAGAAAACCACACAGATATACCTCTCCTCATTGGACACCTCTGTCGTTGACAACGCCAACAATCTCATCATCAATTCTCTTTAGGAGGTGCAGCGTCTCACTGCACCTTTATTTCAATATTTATAACTATTGTATTGCGGTGTGATACCGCAACTATAATAAAAAAGTCGGGGATTGTTGAGCAAAAAGGTGTTTCTCTCTTTAAGAGAAACTCTTCGGGATGCAAAAATATGAAAATAACTCCAATTCACCAAATTATATAGCGACTTTTTTACAAAAATGCTAAAATTTGTTGATTTCCGTCAAGCAATTGTTGAGCAAATATGTCTTTTACGATAAAATGATACCTCAATATCAACTGTTTAGCAAAACGATATTTCTCTTAAAGAGAGAAACATCTTTTGCATACCTTTTCCGACCGAATTTTTATGTCGTAAAGAGGGGCTTTGCAGGGGGTGGACTCAGAAAGATGAGAATAGATGGCTATTGTAGTTGAAACACATAGAAAGTTGCTGATATACAGACCGATACGCATATCGGGATGAACCATGAGTACGTTCTTTTCTCGAAAAAACATGTCAAAACAGTATGGTGAATGTATTGGACAAGGATAAGATACTGTGGTATGTCATGCGGGCCTACAAGAACGAGAATACTGCCGAAGATCGGCTCTCTAATGAAACGTATGGCTTAGAGTATTTCATACCCAAGCAGAAAGTCCTTCGCACTGTCAAGGGCAAGAAAGTCTTTTTCAAGGAAATATATATCGAAACCGAACGAATTATCATTCGAAATTTCAAACAGAAGGATGCCGAAGGGTTGTTGGAGTATCTTTCCCATCCGCGTGTGAATTGCTTTGCCGGAGACCGCCTTTGTTCCAGAGAGGCGGCATGGGCATATATGCAGTATTCCCCGAAAGACATGCTGCGCTATGCGGTGAGTCTGAAAAAAGATGACTTTATTATCGGTGACGTGTTCGCTTTGCGTGAGAATGAAGACACTTATAATGTGGGGTGGCATTTCAACAAACGTTTTGAAGGCAAAGGATTCGCTTGTGAAGCGGCAGCCGGATTGTTGGATTATCTTTTCCGAGAGGCGGGCGCACGGCGTATCTATGGATTTGTGGAAGATGACAATATCCGCTCCAAACGCTTATGCGAACGTCTTGGTATGCGCCGCGAAGGATGTTTCAAAGAGTTTGTGACATTCGTAAACAATCCTGACGGCTCCCCAAAATATGAAGATACCTGTGTTTATGCCATTCTCGAAAAAGAGTGGAATACCATCCGTCAGTGGTGACACACCAAACCTATTATGAATTAATACAAAACAAGAAGAAAATATGAACAAGCAATTCATTATCACGAATTTCGCCGCATTTGCTCTCATGCTGTTCCTGCCGACCGGATGCAGGCAGGCGGACGGCAAGCAGGATGCGGTGCAGAGTTATCGGGTCATAAAGGTCGCGGCAAGTCCGGTGGAAATCTCCGAGTCCTATTCCGCCGCCATACGCGGACGGCAGGATGTGGACATCCTGCCGCAAATATCCGGGCGCATTATCCGTCTGAAAGTGAAAGAGGGTGAACGGGTGAAGACCGGTCAAGTATTGGCTGTAATTGACCAAGTGCCCTATCGGGCGGCATTACGCACGGCGCAGGCCAATGTCAGCGCGGCACAGGCAAAAGTGGAAACGGCAAGAATCGAGCTGCGGGGCAAGCAGGCATTGTTTGACGAGAAGGTCATATCCGACTACGAGCTTTCTCTCGCCCGGAACCAACTGGCAGTGGCGTGTGCTGAACTCGAACAGGCAAAGGCACAAGAATCGGATGCACGCAACAATCTCTCCTATACGGAAATCAAAAGCCCGAGCAACGGAGTAGTAGGCACATTGCCCTATCGCATCGGTGCGCTTGTCGGTCCCAATATGGCACAGCCTTTCACGGTCGTGTCCGACAATGCGGAGATGTATGCCTATTTCTCCATTTCGGAGAATATGCTACGGCGATATTCGGCTCGCTATGGCTCGATTGACAGCATGATAGCCGGGACGCCGGAAGTGGGCCTGCAACTCAACGACGGCAGCCTGTACAAGGCGAAAGGACGTATTGAAACCGTAAGCGGCGTGGTGGATCCTGTTACCGGAACGGTACAAATCAAAGCCCTGTTCCCCAATCCCGACCGCGAACTGTTGAGTGGCAGCATCGGCAATGTCATCCTTCAAAACCCGAAAACGGAGGCCGTAACCATTCCCATGACCGCCACCGTGGAACTGCAGGACAAGATTATCGCTTACCGTCTGAAAAACGGACAGGCGGAAGCCGCCTATCTCACGGTGGACCGCCTGAACGACGGCAACCGGTTTATCGTAAAAGAAGGTCTTTCGGTCGGTGACACCATTGTCGCCGAAGGCGTGGGACTGGTGAGAGAAGGCATGAGCATAACCCCTAAAAACGAAACGAAATGAACCTGCGATTTTTTATAGACCGCCCGGTGTTTTCGGGCGTTATCTCGGTGGTGATTGTACTGTTGGGCATGATTTCCATGTTTTCCTTGCCGGTGGAACAATACCCCGACATCGCACCTCCGACCATCAACGTATCCGCAACTTATCCTGGAGCAAACGCTGAAACTGTGCAGAAGGCAGTGATAACCCCTCTGGAAGAAGCCATCAACGGCGTGGAAGACATGACCTATATGACTTCCACGGCATCGAATACGGGCGATGCTTCCATCGACATCTATTTCAAGCAGGGAACCAACGCGGACATGGCGGCGGTAAACGTGCAGAACCGCGTGAACGGCGCGCTGAGCCAGCTTCCGGCGGAAGCCACCAAGACCGGTGTCACCACTGAAAAGCAGCAGAATGCCGAACTGATGACTTTCGCGCTCTATTCGCCCGATGACCGCTTCGACCAGACCTTCCTGAACAATTACGTGAAAATCAATGTCGAGCCGAGGCTGAAACGTATCAGCGGCGTGGGAAAGGCACAGATGTTCGGTTCCAACTACAGCATGCGACTTTGGCTGCGTCCCGACAAGATGGCGCAATACGGGCTTATCCCCGATGACATATCCACCGTACTCGCACGACAGAACATCGAGGCCGCCACCGGCTCCTTCGGTGCCAATCATCCTACCGCCAATGAATACACGATGAAATACCGCGGACGCTTGTCCGGCGCGGAAGAGTTCGGTGAGTTGGTCATCAAGTCACTGCCGGGCGGCAATGTGCTTCGGCTGAAGGAGGTTGCCGATGTGGAACTGGGCGATGAATACTACAAATATTCCTCCGAAGTGAACGGGCATCCGGCAGCCATGATGCTCATCAACCAGAAAGCCGGGTCCAATGCTTCAAGCACCATCAAGGAGATTCACGAAGTGCTTGACGACCTCAGCCGGGACTTGCCCGAAGGGACGGAATTCGTGGTGCTTACCGATACCAACAAGTTCCTGTATGCCTCCATCCACTCTGTCCTCCGCACCTTATTGGAAGCGATACTTCTGGTCATCGTGGTGGTGTATGTGTTCTTGCAGGACATCAAGTCAACGCTTATCCCTACCATATCCATCTTCGTTTCCATCATCGGCACATTTGCCGTGATGTCCATGATTGGATTCTCCATCAACCTGCTCACCCTGTTCGCGCTTGTGCTTGCCATCGGAACCGTGGTCGATGATGCCATTGTGGTGGTGGAAGCGGTGCAGGCGAAGTTCGATGAGGGCTATCAATCAGCAGTTCTCGCGGCTGATGATGCCATGAAAGGCGTTTCGTCGGCTATCCTGACCTCTACCATCATCTTTATGGCAGTGTTTTTCCCCGTTGCCATGATGGGCGGGACTTCGGGAGCGTTCTACACGCAGTTCGGTATCACGATGGCTGTTGCCGTGGGAATCTCGGCAGTCAATGCCTTCACACTCTCACCGGCACTTTGCGCGCTGCTGCTGAAACCCTATATCGATGAGCAGGGCAACACTAAGAACAATTTTGCAGCCCGTTTCCGTAAAGCGTTCAATGCCGTCTTCGACAGTCTGAGCCGACGCTATGTACGTGGAGTGATGTTCATTATCCATCGCCGATGGCTGTTGTGGAGCATCATAGGCATTTCTTTCGGGTTGCTGGTGCTGCTGGTCAATGTCACAAAGACGGGACTTATTCCCGAAGAGGACACCGGGACGGTCATGGTGAGCATGAACACGAAGCCCGGCACATCCATGGCTCAGACAAGTAAGGTGATGGAGCGTATCAACAGCCGTCTCGACAGCATCGGCGAGATTGAATACAGCGATGCGGTCGCCGGTTTCTCTTTCAGCGGTTCCGGTCCCTCGCAGGCGATGTATTTCGTGACACTCAAAGACTGGGAGCAGCGTAAGGGAGAGGGGCAGTCGGTCAATGATGTCATCGGAAAGATTTATGCCGCCACTTCGGATATTCCCGATGCCACGGTGTTCGCCATGTCGCCTCCGATGATTGCCGGGTACG
>OGMF01000306.1_pt1 | contig 58433 bp, 80 predicted proteins | sample 1572921 | NCBI WGS metagenome assembly OGMF01 (sample SAMEA2581919, study PRJEB24529) | metagenome | biome: Human gut stool | place: China | collected 2011 | reverse complement strand
TCCTACACTTTGCACTTAAAACGGCGCGATTACGGGCTTCGCAGTTTCTATTATAGAAACTTTTAAAAATCTTATTACTGCTAAATGCCCGTATTTACGCTATTCGTGTTGTAATAAGAAGTGGTAAAAAGGATAGAAATGTATGTAACTCATATTTTATTCCTATACCACTTCTACACACGATATTCCTACACTTTATACACCCTATTTTAGTTTTTCTATTTCTTCTCGCAACCATTTAGATTCTCTTTCGGTATATATTTTTTCGGTTATATCCGATATTTTATGTCCGACCATATATTTAATGGCATATTCATCAACTTTATATTTTTTCGCCATAGTCACGAAATGTTTTCTGCCATCATGTGGACGATGTTCGGGATTGAGTCCCAACTCTTCTTTTATCTTTGTAAATTCTTTGTGGTAATAGTTATAAGTAAGATTTGTATTTTTTCCTTTACGTGGGTATGTGAATAAATACGGAGTTCCATTTACGACCGCTTTATCATATCTTCTTTTTACAAGATTCTGTATTTTAGAATGTATCGGAACAATTCTGTCCATTCCGGCATCAGTTTTCATACCACCGGTGAAAGTCCAATTATCGATGTTTATATTTTTTGTTTCGAGTAAACAGAGTTCCTGCGGACGCCACCCAGAATAACATTGTATGAGAATAAGGTCAATATAATTATCGTCTGTTAAATTATTCCATAACAAATCCATTTCATAATCTGTGAATGCTATATGTTCATTTTTCACAGTGGTTATTTCTTTTATTGTTTCGTCTGACAAATTAAAAGTCCTTGCATAATTACGATCCACAAGTTCGTATTCAACAGCGTAATCAAGCATCTGGTTAAATAATGTCTTAATTTTATTCTTCATATTTGCATTGGGCTGCTGTTCTTTACCTCGTACCGTTGCGACACCATCTTCGACACAACCTTTTATATGTCTTGCTCGTAGCTCCGTGACTTTCATTGAATATACAGCACTGCAATATTTCCAAGCGGATTCAACAGAATATACGCTGTTTGAGGTTTTCAGTGTTTTGAAATGCTCTTTTGACCAACGTTTGTACAAGTCTTTCACAGTCATAATCGAATCCAAATCATATGGATTTTTATTATACTCAACTAAAGCGGCGTAAGCATCATTATATGTTTTAAAATATGATTCAGGTTTTAAAGGTTTGCAAATTGGTCGACCGACCGAGTTTTTACCAATGGTAATCATGGCTCTGAATGGCTTTCTTAAATTTCGGTTCTTAATTTCACTAATTTGACCAAATCCATTCGGTAATCGTCTTCGTTTATTATTTTTATTACGAGGTTTTCTCGGCTTAGCCGTAGGTTTCATAGGATAACCACAATGAGGGCAAGATATTGCTTTATCACTAACCTGAAGTTCACATTCCGGGCATTGTATTAACATTTATATTCGCTCCTTCTTGATTTATTATTAATAATTATATATAATAATGTAGGAATTGTCAACTCCTACATTCAAAAAAATCGAGGTTTTTATATATGGTTAGTAATAATCAATCAAGCTGCCCCAAATGTGGTGGACAGTTAAAGTATTATGATAGTGTTAAACGGATTGTACGGACGAAAAGGCGTGCTACGAAAAAGGTAATAATCAGGCGGTTGAAATGTACCGGGTGCGGGTGTTTACATAGAGAGTTGCCAAGTTTTCTACTTCCTTACAAGCAATATGAAACCGAAGTTATATTGGGTGTTATTGAGGGACTTATTTCACCGGAAACACTTGGCTTTGAAGATTATCCTTGCGAAATGACCATGTTCAGATGGCGAGCGAAAGCCGATTTGATTTTAGCACATTCAATTTCCACCTAAGTTGTTTTTACAAAACAGTGGTTCTTAACTTAGAATAGAAGTTGAAAGGAGGTAAACGCAGATGGAAGAAGTTACATTTGCAGATGGTTCTGTACCCGTTATGGTAGCCGCCAGAGTTTTTGGAAAAGATGCCTCTTGGGTGAGAGCCGGAATCATAGCGGGCTGGCTGCCTATAGGTAAAGCCACGCGAAACGGTCAATTGGTGACTAATATTGAGGATATGAACTCGAAATATGGAAGGATTAACTTTTATATTTCCCCAAAACTTTTGTGGGAGGAAACCGGGTTTGTATGGAAAGGAGAAAAACGATGAGTACAATGATAAGACCAGAATTATCTACTCGAAGTCGCTACTGGATTGAAAAGCATAGGTATTACGAGCTGAAACATTTTTGTTTACAATATCCGATATGGAAAAAAGCACGTTCTGCATTGGATGGATTTAGCAAAATGCCTATAAATTATGTTCTAACTTCAAAAACCAACCTCATCAGCAGTCCTACTGAAAAATGTGCGGAAGCTCGATTATTTTATTCTGACAGAATAGATATGGTTGAAAAAATTGCAAAGGAAACCGATGATAGTTTGGGAAATTATATTTTAAAAGCGGTTACCGAGGGTGTATCATACGATTGTTTACGAACAAGATTGGATATGCCATGCTGCAAAGATGCTTATTATAACTTATACAGACGGTTCTTTTGGCTTTTAAGTATGGAAAGGCGATGAGGTGATTTCAATGAAAGTTGTAGATAAGGCAATTCGTAAAGTGTATCGATTCAGTTGTCCTAATTGTGGCAGTAAACTTGAAGCCGAGTGTCAGGAGCTTGTGGATATTGGTGGAAAAGTCAGTAAATTCTTTTGCCCTGTATGTAGAAAAGATAGATACATTGGCTGGGGTGACCTACGCAAGAAAACGGTATATGAAGCGGATAATGTTACGCGATAAAAGCATTTCCTATTATGAAAGGAAGTGTTATATATGAGTATGATAATATGTTTGGTAATTGCAACTTTATGTGGAATCGCTGGATATTTTAACACCATACATTATGGTAGAAAAAAATATGAAGAGGGGTTCAGGGCAGGTTACAATTTCAGGGCAATTAATACACATTATTCATCAAAGGATTGAGTCCCAACAAGGGCTCTTTCTTTTTTTATTTTCAGTACGCAGGTGACAATAAAATGTGTTATTCTTATATGCGTATAAATGCGTTGGAAAGGAGGTTAAAAAAGATGTTGTACGTATTTATATTTATCATTGGTATTGTTTGCGGGGCTTTCATCAGTAACTTATTGTTAAAAAAACATAGTATAGGCACTTTGAGAATCGATAATTCTGACCCGGATGGTCCATATTTGTTTTTGGAACTATCAACAAACATTTCATCGTTCAACAAAAAGAAGCAAGTAATACTTAATGTGTTGGACGAGAGTTATCTTCCGCAAAAATAACATCTTCTTTTATGGAACTAAAAGTTTAATATTTGAAAGGAGATTTATTAAATGAAAAAGGAACAACTAAAAGATTTATTGAGTGAGGAAATCAAAACTCAGATTCAGGATTTATCTAAACTGAATCCCGGAAGTGCAGAAAAATCAAAAGCAGTTGACGATTTAGCCACGCTTTACAAATTGAAAATCGATGAAACCAAAATGGAATTGGACTTTGATGAGAAGCAGGCAAGACGTAAAATGGACAAGGAAAACCGTCTGAAAGACGATGCTATAAAAGAGCAGCAACTTAAAGATGAAAACTCAGTCCGTGAACATGACGAGCTAATCAGAAAAGAACAGTTGGCGGAACAGGTTAAAGACCGATATATAAGATTAGGTATTGCGGCGGCAGAGATTATATTGCCATTGATATTCTACTCGAAGTGGATGAAGAAAGGGTTTAAATTCGAGGAAACGGGTACATTTACCTCAACAACATTCAGAGGTTTATTCAATCGTTTTAAACCGACTAAGAAATAATTTACAATGTAGTTCCAAACGAGGAGACGCGTGATATACACGCCCTCTTCGTTTTTTCAGGAGGAAAGAATGCGGTATCATTACGAAAAACCACCTATTTACTTATCAATGTATGGAAAACTATATATTTGCAATCATCCTGTATATGATAGCTGCACCCTATTTGAGATAAATGAGTTGGGATTAGCTGTTATACAGCAACGGTATGATACCGAAACCAAAAGCACTTGGTGGAGTGAGGTTGACCCTTGGCTGACTGATGAATTGTATTTGCACCCGGAGTTTAAAGAGTATTTTGATAAACGAGCGGGAAAATGTACGAACGAACTGTACCCCACCGTTACAATAAGGCAAATTATGTGGGCGTTAAAAATGAAACCTCTTCCAAAACAACGCTGGGAAACGACGTTTGATCGAAGAAATATTTGAAACGCGCGAAATTTACAATGTGTATTATGAGAATCTAACCATTAAAAGGAGAAAATTATTATGGAAAAAACTATCAAAGTAACAGTAGCAGGAAAAGAATATTTTAAGGTTATGGGAATCATTAAAGCTTATGCAAATAATTGTATTCAAACGGCTTTAAACGGCGACCGTAGCGAAATTGAATTTTCGTGTAGCATTTGGAAACTTAGACGTTGCAGACATGATTTAAACTTGGCGATGGCTTTGGGTATCGAAATGATGATTGAGTCTTAACAAAGACTCTTTCGTTTTTTCTTCGCAAAATTTACAAGGTGTATTATGAGAAACGGTTAGCTTAGTGGTAAAGCGACAGATTTGTAATCTGTGGACGTATGTTCGAATCATACACTGTTTCTTTTACTTTTTATACCGATGAAAGGAGAAATGAAAATGCCGATATCCGGTTTAAATCTGCTGTTTGCAGATTATGCAATGGATATACAGTTGCCAAAAGATATTCCTAAATATAGAGATGACTTCAAAAATGCCTGTTATTCCAAATGGGCAGTTAACGAATTACTACTGTATATTATGCGAAAAAAAGAGCAGTCTCCGATTGAATCAACCAAAGAGTTTATAAAAATGGTTGATTTGTTTTCAGGGAAAACCAGAAAAGATAAGGTAATCTGGGGTATTGCTAAATATGTTGCAACGGACATATTGGATATATTTTATGCGATGAGCGAATGAAAGGAGAAACGAAAATGAAAAAAATCGAACAATTTATGTGGAACTCGAAAAAATATTTAAGAAACCATTCGCCGACAATTTTGTCGGGAATAGCGTCTGTTGGGGTCATAGCATCAACAGTTATGGCCGTAAAGGCGACACCAAAAGCTTTGCAGCTATTAGAAGACGCTACGAATGAAAAAGATGATAAATTATCAAAAATTGAGGTTATTCGGATAGCGTCGCCGGCATACATTCCAACGGCTGTTACTTGTTTGTCGACTATAATATGTATATTCGGAGCTAATGCTTTGAATAGAAAACAGCAGGCGTCTTTGATGAGTGCGTATGCGTTGCTAAATGACTCATTCAAGAACTATAGAGATGCGGCGAATAGCGTTTATGGCGATGATGCGGATTCAAAAATCAAAGCTGAAGTAGCTAAAACAACATACGTATCTTGTGATGGTTATTCTATTTATAATCCGGATATGGATTTTGAGAACGAAAAATTGTTGTTTTATGATTTTTATTCTCAAAGATACTTCAACGCTACGTTACCGGCTGTTTTAAATGCTCAATATCATTTGAATAGGAATTTGTCCTTGCGGGGAGAGGTTTCTCTTAATGAATTTTATGAGTTTCTTGGGGTGGCTCCGATTGATGGCGGGGATGATATTGGTTGGAACATGGACTATATGATGACGGGTTGTGGAGCTTTATGGCTTGATTTTGAAAACGAATATACAAAAATGGAAGACGGTATGGAGTGTTTTATAATATCTGCAATTATAGAACCGCTACCATTTACAACTATTGAAGAAGAATATGTTGATTAAATACGCCGTAAAAACAACCGCTATTATGAAAGGAGGAAATGCTTTATGGATAAGAAATGGATTAAAGCTATCGGATTGTTGGCGACCCTTATTACTTTCGGAGCATCATTTGCTACGGATTGGGTTAACGACCAGAAGATGGAAGAAAAAATCAATGAGGGTATCAAAGAAGCACTTGCTAAATCAAAAGAGTCCTAACAAGGGCTCTTTATTCTTGTTAAGGAGGCGATAGCATAAATGAAGACGCGGTTATGACCATACATAACTATATTAACAAAAATCTTTTTACTCCCGCATGGGATTGGTCAGAATATGAATTTAGACGAAGAAGCTACGGACGCTGGGCGGCTAATGAGATTTTAAATCGTGTTATGGAAATGCCTGAAACGGACCCATTTTTTGTGATTCTATATTTTAGATATCAAATGGATGTCTTATCGACTGTTCGAGAGGATTCGGACGCTGAATTTATATTTATAACAGCACGAGATACGGCTGATGAAATTATATCATTATTTTAAAGGAGGTTTGACTTATGTTTGTCTATGGTAATTGGGAATATCATCCGATATACGGAGTTTACACAAGAATCGTATATAAAAAAAGCAGATAAAGATTCTTTTGTTATGGTCGGCAGAGAATACAAATCAATAGAAATTTAAATTATATTTGCGAAAAGGAGAAAAGAAATATGGATAAAAACGCAGTAAATACACTGGAAGACATTCTTCAAATATGTTTTGGCTGTAAGAAACCGTTTGATAAAAGCGGTAATCAAACAGTGACCGGTGTGAAAGCATATGAAAAATTAATAGCGACTGTATACGGGCTGGAAAATATAGGCGTTATTGACAGTGCTCACAACATTATAAAGCAACTTGATGAGATAGTAAGCATCGAATATTGTTAAAAATTGAAAGGAGAAATGAAAATGCTGAAATATGAAGAAATTCGGGAAATATGTGAAGAAAAAGGTCATACTTATATGAGCGAAATCGACATTTACGAACAAAAAGAGAACGGCGATTTTGATGGTGAACCATATGTATATACCTTGACTTCAAATTCCAAATCAAGGGTGAAAATGTGTATGGATGTTTTATTCGAAGCGGTTGAAATAGAAGGGTTAGATAATCGCAACATTCTTGTTAATATTACGTTGTTTAAAAATTGTCGCTATGTTGAAAGTGATGAAGCCATATTTCAAACCCAGATTACAAGAACGGATGAGCCGAGCAAATTTATTGTTTGGGGACATAAAAAACCACACATTTTTTCAATTGATAAAAACAGAAGCAAAATAACACTTGTTGATTTTGAAAAGGAGAATGAGGAAATGATCATATATAAGAAATGTAAAATGATGGTACGCACGGCAAATATACAAATCGGAGATCAGATTGAAATACCTTTAAAGGATTTGGGAACATTTACGGCTACAGCTCATGATGTAATCGACGATGGAATCTTATTTATATTTGACGATTGTGTAACGAGACATTGTATGAATTCTGATGGTACTGCTAAAGGCGGCTATGAGAAATCAGAACTTTGCAAATGGATTAATGAGGAACTGCTTGAACAATTTCCAACGAATTTGAAATCCAGAATACACAACCTCACGATTCCTACATACGGTCAGATTTTCGGACATGATGACTGGTATAATCAAGCTATTACGGCGGATGATGACAAGCAATTATCGCTTATGAAGATAAGAAAAAATCGTATCTGCACATATGAAAATGACACTTGCTGGTATTGGCTGAAAAATACGACGAAGTCTGGTGACTATTTCGCTAATGTGAACGGCAATGGCTTTGCGAACTACAACGTCGCGGACTACGGCGGTGGTGTTCGTCCGGCGTTCCTCTTGTCCTGAATCTCCGCCCCTTGTGGGCGGTAAGTAATGATATTTGAAAGGAGAAATATATAATGAATAAAAAATGGTTCTCAGGTGTTGTGAGGAATGTTCGGACATCAATGAAAAAACATAGTCCTGAGATTTTGACGGGGACAGGAATTGCCGGAATGGTCGTCACTACAGTTATGGCTGTTAGAGCAACGCCGAAAGCCTTGTTGCTTTTGGAAGAGAAAAAAGACGAATATGAAACTGATACACTTACACCTGTTGAAATTATAAAAACGGCGTGGACTTGTTATATTCCCTCTGCAATAGTTGGAGGCGTGTCTATATTTTGTCTTATAGGTGCAAGTTCTGTAAATTTACGTCGTAATGCGGCGTTGGCTACAGCTTATACTCTTTCGGAGACAGCATTAAAAGAGTATCAGGAAAAGGTTGTTGAAACGATTGGTGAAAAAAAAGAACGTGATATACGTGATTCTATAGCCAAGGATAAAGTTAATAACAATCCTGTAAATCAGCGTGAAATAATTATAACCGACAAGGGCGAAACTCTTTGTTATGATTCGTTGTCCGGTAGATATTTTAAGTCCGATATAGACAAAATAAAAAAATCCGTTAATGAATTGAACAGACAGATGCTCGCTGATATGTATGTGTCACTGAATGACTTCTATTATGAACTCGGACTTGATAATACTAAACTCGGTGATGATTTGGGTTGGCATGTTGATGATGGTCTTATAGAGGTGAGTTTCAGTTCGCAATTGGCGAATGGCGAAACGCCGTGTCTTGTGTTGGATTATCAAATAGCACCGCAATATGATTATCAAAAATAATAAACTACGCGAAAAAAACATTGTATTTAATGGAGAAACACCAATTTAAAATATTGAAAGGAGTTCTAACTATGAACGAAAATTTAGAAACGATGGAGCTTACACCTTATGAAGAGGAGAACGAAGAGATTATGGAATCTAACGAGCGTTCCGGTATGGGAACGGGTTTAGCTATGATTATCGGAAGCGGATTAACTCTGGCGGCAATCGCAGGAGGAAAGAAACTTAAGAAATTATGGGATAAACACAAAACCAAAAAGGAACAGTCGGAGGTAATAATTATCGACTCAACTGAAGAGGTAGCTGACGATTCTGAAAACGAAGAAGAATCTAAGTAAAAATTTAAAGTGTTTACGAAAAGAGATTGTGTCTTAAAACAAGGCACTTTCTCTTTTTCTTTTTGTCAGAAGGGAGAAAATAATGAACAAATATTTATACGACGGTCCCGTTATGGAATTTGACACCTGCATTCAGCATCGTTGGCAAGGTTCAACATATGCTGTATCGGAAAAGAAAGCAAGGTCGAATTTGGCATATCAGTATAAACGGAGCAGTAACCGAACGCCCAATACAAAAATAACTTTGCCGGGTAAAATCACACTGGCATCTTGAAAGGAGAAAACCTATGGAAGAATACAAATCAAATTCTCATAAATCTCGTGCCGAAGCTGCTAAACAGGAACGAAAAGTTGAAAAAGTTGTAACGGGAACTGTTAAAGCGAAGAAAAAAGGCGGATTACATAAATTTACGGACGTATTTATTTCTGAAGATGCCGGTAATGTTAAATCTTATATTTTTATGGATGTACTTGTGCCGGCTATTAAGAAAGCAATTTCAGATATCGTAACGAATGGTATTGAGATGATGTTATACGGTGAATCCGGAAGAAAAAAGAGTTCCAATGCTTCAAGAATTTCTTATCGGGATTACTATAAAGATGACAGACGATCAAGAGAACGAAGTTCAACAAGAAGCGGTTATGATTTCGATGATATTATACTTGATAATCGCGGTGAAGCCGAAGATGTATTAAGCCGTATGGACGAGCTTATCGAAACTTACGGTTTGGTTAGTGTTGCGGATTTCTACGATTTGGTCGGAATTACCGGAAATTATACAGACAATAAATACGGCTGGACGGATATCAGAAGTGCGAATGTTATACGGGTGCGAGATGGATATATGATTAAATTACCGCGTGCCCTACCGTTGAATTAAAAGGAGGAAAAATAAATGTATGAATCAAAAGATTTGATGGTTTCACACCCATCTCATTATCAATCCGAGACAGGATTGGAGGTTATAGATGTAATCGAAGCTTTTACCTTTGATTTAAAGGGCATAGAAGCTACGGACACAGGAAATATCCTGAAATATATATGTCGTTGGAATGCTAAAAACGGTCTTCAGGATTTGGAAAAAGCTCAATGGTATTTAACACATCTTATTGAGCATGTAAGAAAGTTAAAAGAAGAAAATACGACTGTTCTATACGCAGACGGAAAGCGTGTAGGCGAAATTACCGAAAGGAGAAACGAAAACCATGAATAAAAATGAAATTATGAAAAAAGTAAGCGGAACCGTTACAAAAGTTGGTTTCAAATTAAAAAAACACAGCCCTGAGATTTTTATAGTAGCGGGAGTTGTCGGAACTGTTGTCAGTGGCGTAATGGCTTGTAAAGCCACCACTAAAGTCGGTGAAATTTTGGAAGAAACGAAAGACACGCTTGATACAATTCACGAAGGTGTTGAAAACGGTGAAATTAAAGGGAAAGAATATACTGCCGAGGACGGTAAAAAAGATACCACACTTGTATACGTGCAAACAGGTATGAAATTTGTGAAGCTATATGCCCCGTCTGTTATTTTAGGAGCATTGTCAATCACCAGCATTATTACATCACACAATATTTTGAGGAAAAGAAATATAGCGTTGGCGGCAGCATACACAGCTGTAGACACGAGTTTTAAAGACTATCGAAAGCGTGTGGTTGAACGCTTTGGTGATGAAATAGACAAAGAACTTAGGTATAATATCAAAGCTAAAACCTTTGAAGAGGTTGAGGTTGATAAAAACGGTAAAGAAAAAATCGTTGAAAAAACCGTAAATGTTGTCGGTGGTGATTTACCAAGCGATTACGCGCGCTGGTTTGATGCATCTGTTACGGGTTGGGAAAATAATCATGACTATAATATGATGTTTTTACGTGCAAAAGAAGCGTGGGCAAACGATAAGCTTAAAGCTGACGGATTTATATATTTGAACGACATTTATTATGAACTTGGAATTGAAAAAACCAAAGCCGGTCAGATTGTCGGTTGGGTCGACAAACCGAATGATCCAAATTATCAAGGCGATGGATTTGTAGATTTTGGAATTAAAACCGTGATGCGTGAAACCCCGGATGGCGGATATGAAGAATCAATCTTGCTTGACTTTAATCCCGATGGAAACATTCTTGATTTGATGTAAAGGGGGATTTTATGAGAAAAGGTATCATAGCCGTCTTTACTGCCATTGCGGTATCAACGTTAAGTGTCGTTACCGCTTTCAGTCCATCTTCTATGCCGGCGAAAGCTGAACTTATAGAGGAAGTTAAACCATCTGTAAACATTACATATACTTCTTTAGGCGTTCCCGCTATAAACAGTTCCTTTAAAACTTATATGGACTATCGAACAATAACAAACAAACTTAGTCCGCAGTATAACTTTATTAAGACTTGGGGCTGGAGCGATAATAACGGTTTTATGAGAGCGAACGGCGAGAGAGACTTAGGTGTCACTGATGACTATTATATGATAGCGTTGGGTAGCTATTATGGTACGGAAATTGGAACGAAGTATAAGATAACAACTGACACGGGAAATGTTTTTTACGGTGTTTTATGTGACCAAAAAGATGATGCTCACACCAATTCAACACATCAGTATGCATTTAATAATGATGTTGTGGAATTTATCGTTGATACTCGAACACTGATTTCTACAGTAAAAAGGATGGGCAGTGCCAATGTGTATATGCCTTTGAACGGAAATATCGCAAGTATAGAAAAAATGGATTTCATATGGAACGGAGGCGAATAAAAATGAGGTTTATATCTTATTCACTTGCTGCATTGGCGAGCATTTGTTTTATAAGCGGAGTTGCCGTTTTATCAGGCGGAAGGAGGTAAATCATTTATGGATGGTTTAGAAGGTATTATCTATATGCTCGATGAAGTTTTGGACACACGGCGAAAGAGACACATTACAGGCGGAATACTTGTGAGTATATCAATGCTGTTTGGAGGTTTAGCACTCACTGTAATGACAATTAAAAATGAAGATGAAAAGAAAAAGGAGGATAACGATGAGCAAATCTATTAACTTTATGTTATTTATATTTGGTGCGGCTGTCGGTTCTGCGGCGACTTGGATGTACGCAAAAAAGAAATATGAACTGATTGCCCAAGAAGAAATTGACTCGGTTAAAGAGGTGTTTTCAAAACGTGAAAACGGTAACACGATAAAAGAAGCCGAGTTCAATAAACAAGAAGAAAAACCCGATTTGAAAGAATATGCTGCGAAGATTCGTGAAAGTAATTATACGAATTATTCCGATACGGACGGCAAATCGGAAACAAAAAGAGAAACCAGAAAACAGGATGAGCGTGATAAAAAGGGTTACTTCGCTTATGTTATAACACCTGAAGAATTCGGAGAATTTGACGATTACGAGAAAATAAGCCTTTCATATTTTGATGACCAAATTCTTGCAGATGAAAACTTGGATATAGTTGACGATATTGAGGAAACTGTAGGCATTGATTCGCTCACTCATTTTGGCGAGTATGAAGACGATTCCGTATTCGTCCGCAATGATGAGAGAAAGTGTGATTATGAAATTCTACTCGATCATCGCAATTATGAGGATGTTATAAAGAAGAAACCGCAATCTACGGAGGTTTGAAATGACTAAGGACGAGTTGAACAATTTATATTTTGAATGGATGTATCAGCTCGTATGTAATGAACGATATTCAAAGAGGCTATCCTACCGAAAGCTATTAATGTATCTGCATACTATTGATTTTAATTATATTATCGGTATGGACGGAAACAGAGCCGAAGACGGGATAGACCTCCGTTATCGTTTTGGTTATGAAGAATCATACGAGGAGCCAATGATTTCTGCTTTTCTTGATGACCGCCCGTGCAGTGTTTTGGAAATGTTAATCGCTCTATCTATGCAATGTGAAAAAATAATGACAGATCCCGACGTAGGAGACAGAACGGGTCAGTGGTTTTGGAATATGATAGTAAATCTTAAACTTGGCTCTATGTCTGATTTGAATTTTGATAGGGGTTATGTTGATAAAAGGATTTCTATATTCATAGACCGAGAGTACGAACGTGACGGCAACGGCGGTTTATTCACGATAAAACACTGTAGGCGTGATTTAAGAAATGTTGAAATTTGGTATCAGATGTGCTGGTACTTGGATAGCATCTTAAAAAAGTAAATCGAAAGGAGGAAATATGAAATGGAAGAGAGTCGGATAATATTAAAATTACACGAGGAGCTTTTAAAAACAAATCGTGATTTAAAATATTTTAAGGATGAATGCGTTCATAAATTTAAAAGGCAAAAAAGAATCAATCACTTTCTCATTTGTTGTTTGATATCGCTTATGGCTAAAACGGCAATAAATAACATTAAAAATATAAATGAGAAAGGAACAGCGGATTCGAAATGATAGACTTTTTGATGATTTCAACACGTAGTACGAAGCGTGGTGTAATAGAAATCTATCCGAAGTTCATTATCAAGAAAAGCTCTGACCTTATGATTAGAGGGGGCGACTTTTACGCCATTTGGCTTGAGGAACGAGGACTATGGTCTACAGACGAACAGGATGCGCTGCAACTGATTGACTATGAATTGGACAAATATGCTCAGGAAAATCGTCATAGCTTTGATGCGACCGTTAAGGTTCTTCATATGTGGGATGCTGAATCGGGTATGATAGACCGTTGGCATAAATACACACAGAAACAAATGAGGGACTCGTTCCATATGCTGGATGAAAAATTGATATTTTCAAATACCGAAACGAACAAAAAAGATTATGCAAGCAAACGACTTAATTATCCACTCGAAAAGGGTACAATAACTGCTTATGATAAACTGATGTCTACTCTATATACTGAGGAAGAGCGACAAAAAATAGAATGGGCTATTGGGTCCATTGTATCGGGTGAATCAAAGAAACTTCAAAAGTTTATGGTTCTGTATGGTGCCGCAGGAACGGGTAAATCAACAATATTAAACATAATCCAACAGCTGTTTGATGGGTATTATTCGGTATTTGACGCTAAAGCCCTTGGCTCGTCAAGTAATTCATTTGCATTAGAGGCTTTTAAAAGTAATCCGCTTGTTGCAATTCAGCACGATGGCGACTTGTCAAAAATAGAAGATAATACGAGGCTTAACAGTCTGGTATCTCATGAGCTGATGACGGTAAATGAAAAGTTCAAATCAACATATGCAAATCGGTTTAAATGTTTCCTATTTATGGGTACAAATAAACCGGTAAAGATTACGGACGGAAAATCTGGTCTTATTCGAAGACTTATAGATGTATCACCGTCCGGAAATAAATTAAATCAAAAAGAATATAAAACTGTTGTGAAACAGGTTGAGTTTGAACTTGGAGCTATTGCCTATCACTGTCAAGAAGTATATTTGTCCGATCCGAGTATGTACGATGATTATATTCCGATTACAATGCTTGGAGCATCAAATGATTTCTACAATTTCATCATTGATTCCTACTACACATTTAAAAAAGAGGATGGTACAACACTTAAAGCTTCTTGGGAAATGTATAAAACATATTGTGAGGAAGCTAAGGTGCCGTATCCATTTTCACAAAGACCATTTAAAGAGGAATTAAAAAACTATTTCCGATATTATAAAGAACGTTTCACATTAAAAGATGGCACACGCGTAAGGAGTTACTATTCGGGATTTCGAACTGAAAAATTTGAGGATAATGTTGTGTCGGATAAAAAAGATTTAAGCAAGCCTCAACTGATTAGTTTTGATTACACCGACTCGGTTTTTGACTCAGAATGTTCTGATTGCCCCGCACAGTATGCTACTGTCAAGGAAACGCCATCTCAAAAATGGGAGAAAGTTCATACAAAATTATCGGATATAGACACATCAAAGGTACATTATGTAAAAGTACCGGAAAATCACATCGTTATAGATTTTGATATTCCTGATGATGAGGGAAATAAAAGTTATGAAAGGAACTTGGAGGAAGCCAGCAAATGGCCTCGTACATATGCTGAACTTAGTAAAAGCGGATGCGGAATACATCTGCATTATATTTATACCGGAGATGTGAATAAGTTAAGCAGAATATATGACGACCATATTGAGGTTAAAGTGTTTACGGGCAAATCATCATTGAGAAGGAAACTTTCTAAATGTAATAATTTACCTATATCCACTATAGCTTCGGGCTTGCCGTTGAAAGGAGAAGAGAAAATGATTAATTTCGAAGGGGTGAAAAGCGAAAAAGGACTTCGAACCTTAATAAAACGAAACTTGAATAAGGAAATTCATCCCGGTACAAAACCGAGTATAGACTTCATTTATAAAATACTTGAAGATGCTTATTCGAGCGAATTGAATTATGACGTCACCGATATGAGGAATGCTGTTTTAGCGTTTGCTGCGAACAGTAGTCATCAAGCAGATTATTGCATTAAATTGGTGAATAAAATGCAATTCAAATCCGAAGAGCCGTCTGTTGGTACAAAAAATGATGAAGCCAAACTTGTGTTCTATGATGTGGAAGTATTTCCAAACCTATTTCTTGTCAATTGGAAAATTGAGGGCGAGGGTAAACCGGTTGTGAGAATGATTAACCCCACTCCACCGGAAATTGAAGAGCTTATGCGTTTCAGGCTGGTTGGATTTAACTGTCGAAGATATGATAACCACATACTCTACGCACGGCTCATGGGTTATACAAACGAACAACTATACAATCTTTCCCAAAAGATAATTACGGGTAGTCCAAATTGCTTCTTTGGTGAGGCATATAATGTATCTTATACAGACGTGTTTGATTTCAGTTCAAAGAAACAATCGTTAAAGAAATTTGAAATTGAATTGGGTATTCACCATCAGGAACTCGGATTGCCTTGGGATCAACCCGTGCCGGAAGAAATGTGGACAAGAGTTGCCGAGTATTGTGATAATGATGTCATTGCTACTGAAGCTGTATTCAATGCTCGAAAAGCGGATTTTACGGCTCGTCATATATTGGCAGATGTAGCCGGAATGTCGGTAAACGATACAACAAACTCTCTTACAACCAGAATTATATTTGGTAAGAATCGTAAACCACAAGAACAGTTTAATTACAGAAACATGGGAATGGTTCCGGATAACGAGGCTACCTATTCTATACACGATATCGAAACAGAGCCTGATTTCAAAAATATTGAAGCTGATGATTATACAGTATTTAATGAAAACGGACAACCATTATTCCCCGGATATACTTTTGAAAATGGAAAATCTACATATCGTAATGAAGAAGTTGGCGAAGGCGGTTATGTTTATGCAGAACCCGGTATGTACGGAAACATTGCTTTGCTTGATATAGCGTCTATGCATCCGAGTAGTATTGTGGCTGAAAATCTGTTCGGAGATGAATATACAAAACGCTTTAAAGATATTCTCGATGCACGTATTGCTATAAAACATAAAGATTTTGATAAAGCAAAAACAATGCTTAACGGAGCTTTGGCTAAATACTTAACTGATGAAAATGCTGCGGCGGATTTGGCTCAGGCTCTGAAAATCGCAATAAACTCGGTTTACGGTCTAACGTCGGCAAATTTTGAAAACCCGTTCAGAGATGCCCGTAACAAAGATAACATAGTTGCTAAACGCGGAGCTTTGTTTATGATAAATCTGAAGCATGAGGTTCAAAAACGTGGTTATACGGTTGCACATATTAAGACGGACTCAATAAAGATACCGGATGCAACGCCTGAAATTATTAAATTTGTTATGGATTACGGTAAAGCATACGGCTATAACTTTGAGCATGAGGCTACTTATGATAGAATGTGTCTTGTAAACGATGCGGTTTATATTGCAAAGTATAAAGACGGAAAGCATGCCGGAGAATGGACTGCTACGGGAACACAGTTTCAAGTACCATATGTATTCAAAACGCTGTTTAGTAAAGATGACATCGCTTTTGAGGATATGTGCGAAACAAAGTCCGTAAGCAGTTCTTTATATCTGGATATGAATGAAGATTTAGCCGATGTTTCTGATATAGAAAAATCTCTCGAAAAGGGTCTGAAAAATAAAACTTTAAGCGATTTTGAGATTGAGGAAGCGAAAAAAATAATAGCTGACGGACACAATTATATTTTTATAGGAAAGGTTGGTAGTTTCTGTCCAATTAAAGAGGGCTGTGGCGGTGGACTGCTTATGCGTGAAAAAGACGGTAAGTATTATGCTGCGACAGGTTCTAAGGGATATCGCTGGCTTGAATCGGAAATGGTTAAGGAACTCAGCAAAGAAGCTGATATAAACCGCTCGTACTACGATAATATGGTTTCAGATGCCGTGGATACAATTTCTCAATATGGCGACTTTGAGTGGTTTGTTTCGGATGACCCATATATTGAGAAAACGAAAGACGTTCCGCCGTGGATGATGCCCTGTGGTGATGCAAAGTATAACACTTGTTTCGATTGTCCGAATTTCCACAATGACGAATTCCATATGGATTGTAATTTGGGATATGATATTTCGGATATTATGATTAATGACAAAAATTTAAAGGAGGAAGCTTAGAATGGCTTATAAAAATGTAAATAATATTATTATCGAAGACGCAAGGATTATGTTTAGGAATTTTTCGGGAGAAGAAACCAAATATAATCGTGCGGGAAGCAGAAATTTCTGCGTAATTATTGACGATGCCGAACAGGCTCAACAGCTTGCCGAAGATGGTTGGAATGTAAGAATTTTGCCGCCTCGCGATGAAGACGATGAAGCAAGACATTATATTCAGGTTGCGGTAAGTTTTAATAACATTCCACCCAAGGTTGTGATGGTTACAAGAAGAGCACAGACGTTGCTCGATGAAGAATCCATTAATACTCTCGATTATGCTGAAATCAGAAAAGTCGATTTGACAATCAGACCGTACAGCTGGGAAGTTAATGGAAAGGAGGGCGTTAAAGCATATTTAAAGACAATGTACGTAACTATTGAGGAAGATGAGTTTGCTGAGAAATATGCTCAGGAAGAAGGTCCCGAAGAACCGTACAGACGGTAATAATTGTATATCAGGTGCCGCAAATGCGGGTAAATGTTTGTAATAACAGCCTGATATTTTTATTTGTACGAAAGGAGGAAAGAAATATGGATATAAGAGATTACTTTAAAAAACATGGTAAACAATTTTTAAAATCAGCTGCTACGTATTCTAAACATAAGCTCGTAGAAAAAGCCAAACCGACTGTTAATCAAACAGAGGATATTCCGAAAGTGTCCGCAATGGAAACAAAAGCGACAAAGCAGCCGATAAAAAAGACGGATTATGAAAAGGAATTTATAAATCATTTTAAGCAGCTTACATACAGACATCGTTCATTGGATGTTTGGAGTGATTTTGTAGCCATGTTTGCTTGTTCTATATCCAATTCACTGGATAAGGATAACTTTGACAAACGCGAAAAAATGTACTTACAAATAATCAATAAGTATAGTAAAGACGAGCAAAACATATTTCCGAAGTTGACTGCCGATACCGTAATGGCACTCGAAGAAAATCAAGAACAAGATTTTTTAGGACATATCTATATGAATCTTGGACTTGGTAGTAAAAGTACCTCTCAATTTTTTACACCATATCATGTTTGTAAATTGATGGCGGAAGTTGCTATTGGTGACGTCATGTCGGAAATCAATGAAAAAGGTTATATATCAATTAATGATCCATGCTGTGGTGCCGGGGCAACTTTAATAGCCGGAGTTAATGTTGTAAAGAATCATCTTGAAAAAGAAAATATGAATTTTCAAAATCATGTTCTTGTGGTGGCTCAGGACATTGACTTCACAGTTGCCGCTATGTGCTATATTCAGCTTTCTCTCCTTGGTGTTGCCGGATATGTAAAAGTCGGTAATTCTTTAACGGAACCTATAACGGGCGATGATAATATTGAAGACTATTGGTTTACACCAATGTATTTTTCGGATGTTTGGCATACTCGCAGGCTTTTGGAAAAGATGAAGAAATTGTTTGAGGAGAAATAAAAATGGCTGGAATACAATTATACGATTACCAATTGGATGCGATTGAGAGAATGAAAAACGGATGTATTCTTTGCGGCGGTGTTGGTTCGGGTAAATCTATGACCTCTTTAGCGTATTATTATCTGCAAAATGGTGGTGATATATCATTTTTAATGGGTGATGAATACGTGACGATGGACGATGTGCAAATTAAGGATTTATATATTATTACAACTGCCAGAAAACGCGATACACTGGAATGGGAAGGTGAATTGGCAAACTTCCTCCTCTCTACTCACCCTGACACAAGTCTATACAAAAACAAGGTAGTGGTTGATTCGTGGAATAATATCGGGAAGTATGCTGATATAAAAAACGCTTTCTTTATATTTGATGAGCAAAGAGTGGTCGGTTCAGGAGCTTGGGTTAAGGCATTCTTAAAAATCGCAAAGGTTAATCAATGGATTCTTTTATCAGCTACTCCCGGGGACACTTGGCAGGATTATATTCCCGTATTTATTGCGAATGGTTTCTATAGAAACAAAACAGAATTTACTCAGGAACATATAATATGGAAACGGTTCAGCAAATTTCCTCAAATTGATAGGTACATAAATACAGGGCGACTAATGAGGTTGAGAAATTCTATTCTTGTTAATATGGAATTTGATAGAAAAACGGTGTCGCATCACGAAGATGTATATGTCAATTATGATATTTCAAAGTATAAAGATATAACTCGAAATCGGTGGGATATATGGGAAGATAAACCAATAGAAAACGCTGCCGGTTTATGCTATGCGTTGAGAAAAATCGTAAACATTGATTCATCAAGGCAGGTAGCGTTAATGGAAATTGTGGAAAAGCATCCAAGAGCAATTATATTCTATAATTTCGATTACGAGCTTGATATTTTAAAAGGTTTGTATTATGGAGAAGATGTTGAAATTGCGGAGTGGAACGGACATAAACATCAACCGATTCCGGAATCAGATAAATGGATATATCTCGTTCAGTATAATGCTGGTGCTGAGGGGTGGAATTGTATCAAAACCGACACTATTATATTCTACTCTCAAAATTATTCCTATAAGGTTATGGTACAGTCATCTGGTCGAATTGACAGGCTAAATACGCCGTTTACAGATTTATATTATTATCATCTTAAATCTCGGAGCGGTATTGATTTGGCTATCAGCAGAGCGTTAAAGAGTAAAAAGAAATTTAATGAAACAAGATTTGTTAAGCAGTATTCGGTTACTGTTGAAAATCCGTTCGAACTTCCTATAAGGAAAGTCGCTTAAAATTGAAAGGAGAAAAGAAATATGTTAAAAAAATTTAATTTTGGAGATCGGGTTTGTGTTAGCGAGCATATCGTCTCTTATTCTACTACAGGGAAAAGAGATTTGTATAGCACAGTCGGTGTTGTTGTGGACAAAACTCCAAACAGTTACGGGGTAAAACTTGCAGGGCTTAGAAGTAGTGAGGATAAGGATGGTCTATTTTGGTTCAAACCACAGGATATTATCCCGCAGGAAGAAATGGACAAACTTGATAACAAGAAAGAAGTTTTGGTTGGCGATCTGAAAAATGGATATTCGTATGCCACCGCCAAGGAAGCGGAGGAGTTGCGTATACAGAGAGAAGCAGCAGAAAAACTGAGGCATGAAGTTGAGGATATGATTGCAAAAACATATTTTAGCATTACATTTCAGCCACCCCGAAGTGTCGAAATCACAAAAGTCATATTCAACGATCCGGCGACTATCGTATTCTGGTCTGATGGCAAAAAGACCGTTGTGAAATGTGCTGAGAGTGAAGTTTTCGATGAGGAAAAGGGGTTGGCTATGGCTATTTCTAAAAGAGTTCTCGGTAATAAGGGTGATTATTATAACGAGTTTAAGAAGTGGCTGCCGAGAATTGAGGTTCCTTGCGGAAGAAAAAATTGCGACGAGTGTGATGATTTATCATTAAACAAAGCGATTACTGGTGATGCGCGGTACAAATGTTATAGTTGTAGGTATTTAGAGGTACCTCTGAACAAAGAGCCATGTGAAGATTGCAATTATCATAACTCTAAATATAAACCAATGAAAGGAGAAAAAAATAATGGAAGACGTATATAAAGAGGTTTACTTTAACAAATACTGCGAGTCTTGTAAACACAAAGAACTACCGGAAAAAAACGACCCGTGTCACGAATGTTTAAATAACCCGGTAAATTTATATTCGCATAAACCTGTAAATTGGAAAGAAAAGGAGAAATAAAAATGATAACATTATTAATTATTTTGGCATTGTGTGCGTTGAGCTGGGTAATAGTTTGCGCTTTTATCAAATTAATCACTATGTGTTTTGGGTTGGCATTTAGCTGGGCTATAGCCACCGGCATATGGTTGATAATATGTTTAATAAACTTATTGTTTAAAAAATAAGGAGGCTGTAAATGAACAAGTTTATATTTCCAATGGCGCTAATAATTCTCGATGTTGGAGCGGCATTGGTTTACGGAATAAACGGTGATATTAGGAAAGTTATTTATTGGCTTGCCGCTGCGGTACTTAATATAACTGTTACGTTTTAAAGGAGGGATTCTGTGAAAAGAATTATTATATTTTTAATAAGAAAGCGGCTCGGGTTGAAAAAACTCGAGCGTTTTAAATTTAGAAACCAAAAATCACCTAATAACTATTACTATTTCAAAAAAGAGTGCTTAATGAAAAAAGTGTATTTTGACGATGGTTCAAGTATGGTGGTAGCGTCAAATGTCAGTTTAAACTGGATATTAAATGATGAATGCGAAATTATCAAACTATAAGGAGAAAAAATTTATGAAAAAGAAATTTAAAATTTTATTTTTAACAATAGCGGCAGTGGTTTTAATCTGTTTGATTACCGGATGCAGCGAGGCTGAGCGAGTAAATTATAATATGTCAAAACAGGCGGATTATTTCGAATGTGAACGTAAAATTACCGTCTATAACGCAAGAACGGATAATATTATTCTTGAAGCTGAGGGTTATATGAGCATATCTAATAACAGCACTAATGAATTGGTGGTAACTGTTAAAACGGGTCCAAATGAATATAAGAAGAATTATGTTTATTTGAATGACTATACAATGTATGCCGTCGAGGATATTACAGGAACACATACCGATCCATACCACTACAAGCTTTACTGGCATACAAATATAATGCCTACAATTGAAGCTAAACCGTAATGAAAGGATAAAAAATGGACGAAGAATTCAAAACTTATAAAAAAGATGCTGTAAAGGCCGCCGAGGAGCTTAGATATGGTGACAATGTTGTTAACAGAATTAAAGCAGCTAAAACGGAGGCTGAAATCCAGCGTATTATGACTACCGAAAGACATAAACGTCTTGATTAGATTTTTGAGAGGAGAAAAGAAATATGGCATTAGCAAAAAAGTGTGATAGGTGCGGAAAATTGTATGAGCATTATCCTATTGGTAATCAAAGTGGTATTTTTAATGGAATAAAGCTGGTTAGGATTGGTGAAAACGGTTCATTCGACCATGCAAAGAATCATGATGATTTATGCCCGGAATGTATGGAGGCAATAAAAGCATTTCTAAGTAATGATGCATACGTTGTTCGTAAGGGTGAGAAAGGAGAAACGGAAATACGATAACGATTTTATATATTATGTTAGGTGTTTTAATTGCACTTCTAATAATCCCCGTAGGTTTGTTTCTCGAAAAACGAGATTTCAACAACGGCATATGCCCTGATTGTGGGACAACATTAAGATTTTTCGATATGGACAGTCAAGGTGGCAGAGGTTATTGTTGTGATAATTGTCTTTATCACACTTGGGTATCTTATGACACTGTTGACAAAAAATTTAAGGAGGTTCAAAACGATGATTGAGATTGAAAATGCAGAAGTAATGGGCTGGGAAGCTGCCATCAGAGGTATGCGCAATCCAATGAACTCTTGGGAGAAGAGAGATAGTGAGTTTCAGCCTTGTGCTTTTGGAAACCCAGCTAAAATTGGTACGAACGACCACACTCTTATGATGCGTCTTCGCAATACCGGTACAGATCATCGTAAGTTCATGCGAATGATTACCGTATATCTGGATATCACTGCTCCGCTGTACTGGTGGAAAGAGTTCGATACATACAAGGTTAGTACGGTTGCAAACTCTTGCTCGACTATGCACAAGATTGCGGAGAAGGAGTTTACTATCGATGACTTTTCGTATGAACACGTAATGGATTCCGTTCAAATCAGGCATGAATTTTTTAAAGATAGCGACATTCGTATGAATGAAATATATAAGGTATCGCCGTGGGAAGTATTCAAACATTCCATTGCTATGCTGAACTTTTTCCGCAATGCGTATCTTAAAACTAAAGACAAGAGATATTGGTGGCAGATGATCCAACTCCTGCCGAGCTCTTATAACCAGCGACGGACGGTTATGCTCAATTATGAGGTTCTGGCGAATATTTACAAAAGCAGATGCAACCACAAACTCGATGAATGGCGTGAACTCTGTAATTGGATTGAGGATTTGCCATATTCTGAGTTGATTACTGGTGAGCTTGACGGAACGGACAACAATTGAAAGGAGGGTTAAATATGAATTGTTTCGCAGTTAAACTTGTAGACGGCACTACACTTGATATGTTTGATGAGTGTAATCATGTCTCATATAATGAAGAAAATATGTGTATATTTTCGAAGATGGATAAGAGCAGCAATACTTATAAAGTGCTTGCACTTATACCATACGACAAAATAATGTATATTTTCAGCAAGCAGTAAAAAGCAAAAAAATCAAACAGAAAGGAGAAAAATATTATGATAAATTTGGAGGACAGAGTATATGAAAACATGGCAAGAGAGGGCGTTGGAATTATCCAAATCAAGCCTTAGACCCTGTGAAATCACTGCAAAAATTGAGGAAGAATTCAACAGCAGTGATATGTATGATAAAGTTTACAGTTATCTTAAAAGGCATAAAACAGACTCTAAAACCGAAGAAAAACGCATAGCTATCCAAAACCAAGAACCGACCCACCATAAAGTAAAGTGGGATGGCACACAGGTTTTGAAATTCGCCATTATGGGCGACACACAATTTGGCAGTAAATATGCACAGATAACATATCTTCACGACTTTTACGACTTGTGCAAATGTGAGGGTGTTGAGAATGTTTACCATACCGGCGATATTACGGACGGCTTGAAGATGCGTGTAGGTCACGAATACGAATTGTATGAGGTGTCTGCTGACGAGATGAGAGACGATGTTGTTAAAAACTATCCTAAAATTGATGGCATCACGACTCATTTCATCACGGGTAATCACGATGCAAGTATTTACAAACATGTGGGTTATGACATCGGACAGGCTATTGCAAATTTACGACCTGATATGAAATATCTCGGCAGAGATTGTGCTGTTGTTAATTTAACGCCAAAATGTACTTTGGAACTTAGACACCCTTGGGATGGGACAGCGTACGCTATCAGCTATAAGATGCAGAAAATGATTGAGGCTATGGAGAGTGACTCTAAGCCCAACATTTTAGCCGTCGGACATTATCATAAAGCAGAATATATATTTTACAGAAATGTTCATGCATTACAGACGGGGTGCTTCCAAGGTCAGACTCCATTTACAAGAGGTAAAGGGATTTCGGTACATATGGGCGGATGGCTTGTCACCATTTATGTTGATGAGAATGGATACATTCAAAGATTTGCACCGGAATTTATACCTTGTTATTATTCGGTCAAAGATGACTACAAAAATTTCAGATGAGGAGAAAGTATTATGTCTAAAGGTGATGATTTAAAAAGAAATGCGTCCGGATATTACGACCCAACCGCATATGAGGCAATAAAAAAAGTTGATGAAGAAGACGAAAAATTTCATAAACTTCTACATACAATCTTTTATATTTGCAAACTTGCCGGGTTTGAAATAGAGGGACGTATCGTGTTAACCGATATTGAAACCGGTAGAACTTGGAGGTAGCTTTACTGTTTTTAAGGAGGAAAGAAATATGTTAAACTATAAAAAAGAAGTTTGGGAGGGTTGGGCAGTACAAGATTTCATTGACTCTCTACAAACAGAAATTGCTATGATTATGGGTGGTAGTTCCTACTTGAAACCTTTTAAAAGCAAGGGAGAACTTGAAGCATATATCATCAGTAATCAGCCATATTATAAAAAGCCTATACCCGAGGTAATCGAGTATTTTGCTTATAAGTATGGATTGGATTAGGATGATTTCCTGCCCACTTTTGAGGTGGAAAAACGGGCTTTTGGTCACTTTTGGTTGGGCTATGTCCACTTTTGAAGAAAAATTTGAAGATTTTTTATGCGATTTTGACCGAAAAAATGGCCAATTGCCCACTTTCTGCCCACTTTTAAAAACAAAAATGGCCATGAAAAACCCAGTGTTTATGCGGGTTTGCGGGTTTTCTGCCCACTTTCCCACTTTTTTTCTTAATTAATTGTGAATAAAAAATTTAAAAATATATAATAATCTGCGAAAAAAAGTGGGCATCCGGGCAAAACACACGTAAATGTTTAAAAATGTATTGCGTTTTTATTAAAAATGTGGTATAATAAACTTGTCACACTATTTGAATATTTATAAACCGTGAGTGAAAACTATAGGTAAAAGTGTTTTCTCTCTTATCTTTATACGCTCATGGTTTTAAGATAATAGTGTGACAACTGTGAGAGATTGCATTTTTATAGTGTATCTCTCTCCACGGGGATACACTTTTTTTTATTCATAAATGTGAATCCCTCAACATAAGGTTAAAAAGAAATATGAAATGGAGGACAAACACTATGAAGAAAAAATTATCGATAGTTTTATTATCTTTAGCTATGGCGTTTAATACTTGCTCTTTGGTCGGATATGCTGATGGCGTTAGTGTGGATTCTATAGGAAATCAACATATTCTGAAGCAAGGCTCGGGCAAAGGTTCCGAATTATTAGAAGCACAGTCTATAGCTGATTATACAAATACTTTTTCTGAGTCATCAAATAAAAACATAAGCGTGACTTTAAATGGTGAGACTTTAACATTCGATGTTCAGCCTCAGTTGATAGACAATCGTACAATGGTTCCGCTTAGAAAGATATTCGAAGCTATGGGTGCAGTTGTTGACTGGAATAACGACACTCAAACGGTTACTGCTACTAAAGGTAACGAAAGAGTCATCGCAACTATCAACAGTAAGAATGTTTATATCAACGGCGAAACTAAAACTCTTGATGTTCCGCCTATGGTAATTGACGATAGAACATTAGTTCCTGTTAGGTTCGTTGCTGAAGCTTTTGGAGCTAATGTCGATTGGGATGAAGCTACGCGAACGGTTATTATTGGAACCAAGTGGAATGGTGTTGGTGAAGTACCTTGTTATAGCAAATATCCTACTATCCCTGATTTAGGAGCAATTCTTGGAATTACTGGGTATGAATACAATTCCGATTCTTCTGGTGCTGTATATAGGTATAATCTTAAAGACGTATCAAGCTTGATGCCATATGTATCAGCTATGGAGAAATTAGGTTTTAATGTTGAATCGGGTATAATAGATTCCATCATGTACACTGGCACTAAAAACGAAATCATAATAGATGTTGTTCTTTGGGATAACAATATTGATATAACAATAACGTTACCGGAAAACGAATCTGCAATTGAAACACAAGACTTTACAAAAGGATACGAATTAGCTGAGTTTTCGAAATTTAATTCACCTGCGTCAGAAAACGGCTTAGGTGATACACCAATTTATATAAATTGTGTCATCAATAGCACAGAAGTCATGACAGTTGGCGAACAACAAATGATATTGGGCTATTTGACCGATTCTTCCGGGCATAAATGGATGTGTATGTTGAACACGACAGTGTTTGATAGCGAAAACAACTTCAAAAACATTGTTGGTAAGGATGTAGTATTATGTGGAATATATAGCGGATACTCTTCAGTAAAACAAATGCCGGTTATAGAATTGAATAAATTATACGTTAAAAATACCGGTGAAATTAAGACCGGAATTGATGCTATAATTAACTAAAGATATGTGTTATAAAAGGAGGTTTCTATCATGATCAGAAAAAATGATGAATATGATAAAATATATTTACTGGATGGTGATTTTGGCTTTGCATATACATATAAAAATCATTATCTCGGAAACGAGAAAATAGTACATCCAGACGATATTATAAAAATAGGAGCTTCCAAATGTAACGGCGATAAAATATTTATAGAATGCGGTAAATGTCACACGTATATGAATTATATCCATAGTCTTAATAATTCGTTTTCGGGAAAATGGATGTGTCCCGAATGCGGCACCTATGTTCGAGAAACGACCGTGAATCGCTATGTAAGTGAATTACCGGACATTATGGACACTGACTACGATGATATTTATTAATATTGTAAACTAAATAGCTATGAAAGCCTGTACCTTAATTGGTATGGGCTTTTCTTTTTGTACGCGAAAAAAACATGCCCTTTTATGAAGAGAGAGAATAAAAAAGCCATTTTTATAGCTTACATTCTCTTTTGCGTTTTGTTGAAAACTGAAAGGAGGCTAACTATTTTGTTAGAGAACAATTTTCAAGCGAAACTTATAAAAGAATTAAAGGCGATGTTTCCGGGATGTATCGTTATGAAAAACGACCCGGATTATATTCAAGGTATTCCGGATTTGATTATTTTATATAAAGATCGATGGGCTACCTTAGAATGTAAAAAGAATTTGCGTGCAAAAAAACGACCCAATCAGGAATACTATGTTGGACAGATGAATAAAATGTCATTTTCACGTTTTATCTGTCCCGAAAACAAGGAGGACGTATTAAATGAACTTCAACAATCATTTAAATCTTGAAGGGCAACACGCTTTTCTTGGTGCGAGCAAATACCACTGGATAAATTATAGCGAGGATAAAGTGGTAGAATCGTATAATAAATTCCTCGCCACCTTAAAAGGAACCACTCTTCATGAATTTGCAGCACAATGTATAAAGCTTGGTCAGAAGCTACCTAAATCAAAGAAAACATTAAATAATTATGTTAATGATGCAATCGGATATAAAATGATACCGGAACAGGTATTGTATTATTCCGAAAACTGTTTTGGAACAGCTGATGCTATATGTTTCAGAAATCGTTTGCTTAGAATTCATGATTTAAAAACGGGAATCATTCCCGCACATATGGAGCAGCTTGAAATATATGCTGCTCTTTTTTGTTTGGAATACAAATTTAAACCGTCTGACATAGATATCGAATTGCGTATCTATCAACACGATGAGGTTTTATGCCACAATCCAAGTGTCGAAGAGATAGTTCCGATTATGGATAAAATTATAACTTTTGATAAGGCAATAAACAAAGTAAAAGAAAGAGAGGCTTAAAAACATGAATGATGTTACGGAAAGTGTATTAATTCATTATGGTATGCCTCGACGTTCGGGGCGGTATCCATGGGGATCCGGTGATAACCCATATCAACATAGCGGCGATTTTCTTAGTAGGATAGCCGAATTAAAATCCCAAGGATTAAGCGAAACAGAAATTGCGAAGTCCTTGAATTTAAGTTCTACCGAATATAGAGCGTATAAGGCAATTGCTAAAAATGAACGCCGTGCTTTGGATGTTGCCACAGCAAAAGGACTTAGAGAAAAAGGTTACAGTTTAAATGAAATAGCCGAGAAGATGGGTTACACGAACGACTCTTCTGTCCGCTCACTCTTGAACGAGGGTTCCGAAGCAAGAATGAATCAAGCTCAAAAAACAGCAGAATTTCTAAAGAAGCAAATTGATGAAAAAGGCATGATTGATGTCGGAGTTGGGGTTGAAAGAGAACTCGGCATATCTAAAGAAAAACTAAACCAAGCGTTGGTTATTCTTGAAGCTGAGGGTTATCCCGTATATGGCGGTGGTGTTCCGCAGGTAACCAATCCCGGCAAACAGACAAACATTAAAGTTATTTGTCCCCCGGGAACCGAGCATAAAGATATCTATGATTATGAAAATATTCATTCGGTTACGGATTACATCTCTCATGACGGCGGTGAAACTTACGACCCCAAATGGGTGTATCCTAAAAGCATGGACTCTAATCGTCTTCAAATTCGTTATGCTGAGGAAGGCGGAATCGACAAAGATGGTGTTGTTGAGATTCGTCGCGGTGTTGATGATCTTTCTTTGGGAACCTCACATTACGCTCAAGTCAGAATACTTGTTGACGGTACTCATTACATAAAAGGAATGGCTGTTTATTCCGATGATCTACCCAAAGGCGTCGACGTATTATTCAATACTAATAAAAAGAAAGGCACACCTATGAAAGATGTCTTAAAAAAGATTAAAGATGATCCTGAAAATCCTTTTGGTTCTTTAATCAAAGAAGGTATTGTTGACCCCGACAAAGGCGATGGTCAAAAAGGTGGGCAAAGCTACTATTACGATAAGAACGGTAAGAAACAGTTATCGTTGATTAATAAGCGAGCTGAAGAGGGTGACTGGGGTGAATGGGCAGATAAACTTCCGTCTCAATTTTTATCAAAACAAAATTTATCGCTTGTAAAGAAACAGTTAGGGCTGGCTGCGTCTGATAAAGTTTTAGAGTTTGATGAAATTTGTTCGCTTACCAACCCTACTGTAAAGAAAGCTCTACTTAAATCTTTTGCGGATGATTGCGATTCAGCAGCGGTTCATTTACAGGCAGCAGCTCTTCCACGTCAAAAGTATCAGGTCATATTACCCATAACTTCTATGAAAGATACAGAAGTATATGCTCCGAATTATAAGAATGGCGAAACAGTTGCTCTTATAAGATACCCACATGGCGGAACTTTTGAGATTCCGATACTCACCGTAAATAATAAACAACCGGAAGCAAGAAAGGTTCTTGGAACAACTCCCAAAGATGCTGTCGGTATTAACAGTAAGGTTGCGGAAAGACTTTCGGGAGCTGATTTTGATGGCGACACTGTTATGATTATTCCTTGTAACTCGAAAGGCAGTAAGATAAAGATTACATCAACTCCTCCCCTTAAAGGGCTTGAGGGATTCGACCCTAAGGCTGAATATCCTGAGAAAAAAGGTATGAAATATATGAAGAATACTCAAACAGAAATGGGTAAAATTTCAAACCTTATAACCGATATGACTTTGAAAGGGGCATCTCAGGATGAATTAGCAAGAGCGGTTCGTCATAGTATGGTTGTCATTGATGCCGAAAAACATAAGTTGGATTATAAGCAGAGTGAATCCGACAATGGCATAGCATCGTTAAAAAAGAAATACCAAGGTAGGGTTGATGAGGATGGTAGATACCACGAGGGCGCATCGACATTAATATCTCGTTCAAAATCTGAAGTCTCAGTCATTAAAAGGCAGGGCAGTCCCATTATCGATCCCGAAACAGGTAAGCAGTCGTGGAAAACTGTGGATGACCCCGTATATGTGGATAAAAAGACCGGTAAAACCAAAACGCGTACCCAACCGAGTACGGCTATGGCTGAGACCGATGATGCCCGTAAACTTTCTTCGGGGCACCCCATTGAAGAAGCATATGCGGATTATGCGAACCAACTTAAGGGACTGGCTAATAAGGCGAGAAAAGAAATGGTATCCTCAGGTAAAATCGCATACTCCGCCTCTGCTAAAAAAACATACCAGCGGGAGGTAGACTCGCTCAATGCTAAGTTGAATTTAGCAAATTCTAATGCTCCCAAAGAGCGTAGGGCTCAGGTTATGGCTAACGCCAAGATAGCGTCAATGAGGCAGGAGTACCCTGATATGACTAAGGCTGAAATAAAGAAAGCAAGTCAAAGAGCATTGACACAAGCCCGTACTTCTGTAGGAGCTCACAGAGAACCCATTAAATTTACAGACCGAGAATGGGAAGCCATTCAAGCCGGTGCTATAAGCCCGAGCAAACTGGAACAGATGATTCCTAAAGTTGATTCGGACAACCTGAAACAGTATGCTACACCGCGTGCTACAACTCAATTAAGCAACGCTAAGATTAGCAAGATTAATGCTATGAAGAATTCAGGTTACAGCACATCTGAAATAGCTGAAGCTCTTGGCGTTTCTTCATCAACTGTATCAAAATATTTGAAATGAAAGGAGTGAACTGAATGAAAAAATCTTGTATGTTAACAACATTTGACAATCCTTTTGATCCTTTCGAACAGTTTACTTCTTGGTTTCTGTTCGATACAGAAAAAGGTTACAATTCTTGTTCGTATTTAGCAAGAATAGCTCGTACTTCAGACCAATTTACCGAAGAAGAGAATGATAAAGAGGTTGAAAGAGCAATTGATGAAATAATTAAATATGATTTCAGAAATATTTATAAAAAAGTCACTAAAAAAGAAAAAACAGCTTAGTCTGAACTGTTATGTGACTCATTTAATAATTCAATGGCAACCTAAAATAAACTCGTAACATTTCATAAACATTCAACAAAAACATTTACAAACTTTTAAGGCATTTAAAAAGGCTTATAAAGGCTAATCCTAAAGCTGCTCAAGGCGAACCTCCTTTCATATTTCTTTTCTCCTTTCGGTGAATGATAAACGGATAGGTCTTTGTAAGTCTTTTTAAATGCCTTATTGTTTATTTAATGCAAACATTGAATGTTTTTTTAGATTGTTTGAGCATTTTGGTTGTTGTTTTTGTTTCTGTTCTGCCGGACTTTGGTCTGTCAGAGTGGAAAAGGTATAGGGGGGTGTCGTAAAAATTGCACCCCCTCCCTCATCGCGACGGTCTTCAAAAATTCTCCGGGGGATATTTTTGGAAAAAGTCTTTTAATTTTACCTTGATAAAAGTTACTGAAAAGTATATACAAACCCTATTGATATTTACCGTTTCGCGATTGAAAGCTCATCATAACAATCGGAAAGGAGATAACAAGTATGGCTAAAGGTAAAGCCGTAAAACGCTCTGGTGAACAACAGATGATGCGACCGGCTTTGACACCCGAAGCCAGAGAAAATCAGTTGATATCCTTGGCGTCCGATTTGGCAGAGAAGCAGTTGCGAGAAGGTACAGCCTCATCGCAAGTTATAACACATTATCTAAAACTCGGTTCAACAAAAGAAAGAATTGAAAAAGAGATTTTGGAAAAGCAGAAAGAACTGATAGAGGCTAAAACCCAGAATTTACAATCAGCTAAGCGTATTGAAGAATTGTATAGCAATGCTTTGAATGCAATGAGAAATTATAGCGGACACGGAAGCGGTGATGACGATGAAGAAGATTATTAGGTCGTACGAAGAACTAATAACCATATCATCATTTGAAGACCGATTCGAATATCTCAAACTAAACGGAACGGTTGGTAAAGAAACATTTGGATTTACACGATATATAAATCAGAAATTTTATCATTCATCCGAATGGCTTAGTTTTAGAGATAAAGTTATTATTAGAGATAACGGTTGTGACTTGGGTGTTCTCGGATATGAAATAATCGGCTCAATAATAATACACCACATAAATCCTATCACTTATGACGATATAGTTAACATGAATGATTGTGTGTTTGATATGAATAATGTCATATCGACAAAATTGTCAACGCATAATGCTATACATTACGGTGATAGTAATTTATTAATTAAACCGCTTGTGGAAAGAAAGAAAAACGATACTTGCCCGTGGAGGCAAAGCTAATTCAAAAGGAGGAATTTCAAAATGGCAAAAAACAAAATCATAGACAATCCAGTTGAGGCTGTTGACGAAGTAATTAAGGAAGATGTTTTATTAACAGGTGTGGTAACCGATTGTTTTAGACTTAACATTAGAAAAGAACCCGATAAAGCTGCCGACATAGTGACGGTTGTAGATATTTTAACTCAGCTTAAAATCAATGAGAAACAATCTACAGATAACTGGTACTATGTTATTGATGGTAATGGAAATTCGGGGTATTGTATGAAGCAATATGTATCAATTAAATGCTAAGGGGTGAATTCTATGGACAGCATACTTACGTCAATCAAAAAATTGTTGGGTATAGCTGAAGAGTATGATCACTTCGACCCCGATATTATAATGCATATTAACACGGTATTTTCGGTTCTGACTCAACTTGGGGCGGGACCGCCGAGCGGTTTTTCCATAACTGATAAAACGGCGGTATGGTCTGATTATGTAAAATCGGATTCGCGATTGGAAATGCTGAAATCGTATATGTATTTAAAAGTAAAATTATTGTTTGACCCGCCGCTTGGAACAGCGTCTATCGAAGCTATAAATCGACAGATAAACGAACTCGAATGGCGAATTAATGTGACTGTCGACCCTGATGAAAAGGAGGAAAATCAAAATGGATAATAATGAACTTATGCATCACGGTATTCTCGGAATGAAGTGGGGCGTTCGACGGTATCAAAACAAAGACGGTTCTTTAACACCTGCGGGTAAAAAAAGAGCAAAATCGGAAACGTCGCCTCACGAGGATTATACTAAAGCACACAGCAAAAAAAGTGTAAAAAATATGAGTGATGCGGAACTTCGTAACAGAGTTAATCGATATCAAATGGAACAACAATATAATAGGTTTTCTGAAAATAAAGTAACAAAAGGCAGAGAATATGTTAATAAGGCTATAAAAGCAGGTGCTACAGTGGCATCAGTAACCACAACCGCGATTACCATCTACAATAATTACAAAAAACTTAAAAACATAATCAATGGTTAGGCGGGTGATGAATTTTGGCTTTATCTAATACTGCCGTTCCAAAGTATTATGGAATGTTTAGGGATGCCGTAATCAGAGGTGAAATTCCAGTATGCAAAGAAGTGGAAATGCAAATGAACCGCATAGACGATTTAATTGCTAATCCCGGCATATACTACGATGACCAAGCTGTTGAGGGCTTTATAAATTTTTGTGAAGCAGAATTGACATTGACGGATGGCCGGGATTTAAAGTTACTGGACAGTTTTAAGTTATGGGCAGAAGACCTGTTTGGATGGTGGTATTTTGTAGATAAAAGTGTATACCAGCCAAATCCAGATGGACACGGAGGTCATTATGTAAAAAAACGCATTAAAAATAGGCTTATAAAGAAACAATATCTCATAGTCGCAAGAGGTGCAGCGAAATCTCAATACGAGTCGTATGTTCACAATTACTATTTGAATGTCGACACATCAACAACCCATCAGGTACATACCTCTCCTACTATGCGTCAGGCTGAGGAAGTGCTTGCTCCTATGCGGACTTCTATAACAAGAGCGAGAGGTCCTCTGTTTCAGTTTTTAACCGAGGGGTCGTTACAAAATACTACCGGTTCAAAAGCTAATCGTGTTAAATTAGCCGCTACTAAAAAGGGCGTTGAAAATTTTTTGACGGGTTCACTTTGCGAAATTCGTCCAATGTCAATAGATAAGCTTCAGGGATTAAACAGTAAAATTAATACTGTTGATGAATGGTTATCAGGTGATGTTAGAGAAGACGTTATAGGCGCTCTTGAACAAGGTGCGTCAAAAAATGATGATTATGTGATTATTGCAGTTAGCTCCGAAGGTACTGTTAGAAACGGTCCGGGCGATACAATCAAAATGGAATTAATGGACATACTTAAAGGTGAGTATATCAATCCTCACGTGTCTATTTGGTGGTATAAACTTGATTCCGTTGATGAAGTTGGTAATCCTGAAATGTGGTTAAAAGCTAATCCTAATCTTGGAAAAACCGTTAGTTATGAAACATATCAGCTTGATGTTGAAAGAGCGGAAAAAGCTCCGGCTGCAAGGAACGATATTTTAGCCAAAAGATTTGGATTGCCGATGGAAGGTTATACATATTTCTTTACATACGAAGAAACACTTCCGCATAAAAAAAGAGAATATTGGCAGATGCCTTGTTCGTTGGGTGCAGATTTATCTCAAGGAGATGATTTCTGCGCCTTTACTTTTTTATTCCCGTTATCAAATGGTTTATTTGGAATTAAAACTCGAAATTATATTTCAAAGTTGACACTTGATAAACTTCCTCTGGCTATGCGTAATAAATATGAAGACTTTATGAATGAGGGTAGCCTTATAGTTCTTGAAGGTACGGTTCTTGATATGATGGAAGTTTATGAAGACTTGGATAATCATATAACAGAACGCGATTATGACGTCAGATGTTTTGGGTTCGACCCATATAACGCAAAAGAATTTGTTAATCGCTGGGAGAGTGAGAACGGACCGTTCGGACTCGAAACAGTCGTACAAGGGGCAAAGACAGAAACGGTTCCTCTGGGTGAATTGAAAAAGTTATCCGAGGAAGGAATGCTTTTATTCGATGAAGAGCTTATGACATTTGCTATGGGTAATTGTATTGTAATGGAAGATACAAACGGAAACAGAAAACTTTTAAAAAAACGCCGCGATGCAAAAATCGATGCTGTTGCGGCAATGATGGATGCTTATGAAGCGTATAAGAGAAATAAAGACGCATTCGAGTAAGGAGGTGAGAAACGAAAATGGAAAATTCTATTCGTTCCAGAATAAAGCATGCTTGGAATGCATTCCGCGATAATAATTCATTTAGGTATTATCAGCAAACCGGAAACGGTTCATCTTATAGACCCGACAGAGTTAGAATGACTCGAGGAAATTCGCAGTCCATTGTCACACCAATTTATAATCGTATTGCACTGGATGTATCTTCGGTGGACATTCAGCATGTTAAGTTGGATGATGATGGACGTTTTTTATCAGTAATCAACTCTCTCCTAAATAATTGCTTAACGCTCGAAGCGAATATTGACCAAACAGCAAGAGCTTTTATTCAGGATGTTGTAATGTCGATGTTCGACGAAGGAAGTGTAGCCATCGTGCCAACCGACACAGATGATAACCCCGAGTTCACAAGCTCTTATGGTATTGAAAAAATTCGAACCGGCAAAATTGTGGAATGGTATCCGCAACACGTTAGAGTTCAGGTCTATAACGAAATAGTCGGCAGAAGAACGGAAATTGTATTACCTAAAAGTATGGTTGCAATTATTGAAAATCCTTTGTATGCCGTAATAAACGAGCCTAATTCCACAATGCAGCGTTTAATTCGAAAACTTAATCTGTTAGATGTAGTTGACGAACAAAGCAGCAGCGGGAAGCTTGACCTTATTATACAGTTACCTTATGTTATAAAGACCGAAGCGAGACGCGTACAAGCGGAAAACAGGCGAAAAGATATAGAAAATCAATTATCCGGCAGTAAATACGGTATTGCATATACCGATGGTACTGAAAGAATTACGCAGTTAAATCGTTCGGTAGAAAACAATCTAATGACTCAGATTGAATATTTAACGAGAATGCTATACAGCCAGTTAGGAATCACTCAAAGTATATTAGATGGTACTGCCGATGATAAAGTAATGCTGAATTATCATAGCCGTACGATTGAGCCTATCTTGTCTGCGATAGTGGTTGAAATGAAACGCAAGTTTCTCACTAAGACTGCACGAACACAACATCAATCTATAGAGTTTTATAGAGATCCGTTTAAACTTGTTCCGGTTAACGACCTCGCCGAAATCACAGATAAATTTACTCGTAACGAAATAATGTCTTCGAATGAAGTAAGACAGAAAATCGGTATGAAACCGTCTGATGATCCGGGTGCTGATGAGTTAAGAAACAAGAATCTGAGTAAACCGAATGAAGACAATAACTCTTTAGCGGATATAGGTAATTTGGAAAAAATCAAACAACAAATAAAGGAGGAAAATCAAAATGGATCCAAAGTATGATTTCAGTGGCTGGGCCACGAGAAATGATATGCTCTGCGCTGATGGCAGAACAATCCGAAAAAATGCCTTTAAAGGCAATGATGGAACGGAAGTTCCTTTGGTATGGGACCATAATCATTCCGGCCCCGAAAATGTATTGGGACACGCCTTGCTTGAAAATCGTGATGAAGGTGTGTACGCATATTGTGTTTTTAATGATACAGAGAAAGGTAAAACGGCCAAGTCTCTTGTGCAACACGGAGATGTCAGATCGTTGTCTATATGGGCAAATGGTCTTATGGAGGTAGGCAAAGATGTTATTCATGGCTGTATCAGAGAATTAAGTCTCGTGCTTTCAGGCGCTAATCCGGGGGCATTTATCACCGAAATATTAGCTCACGGAGATGGAGAAGATCCGGGGCTCATTCTTGGGTATGATGAAAATATTATGATTTATCATTCAGCCGATACGAACAACGATACTCCGGCTCCGAAGGATGATAAAAAAGACAACGATAAGTCTAAATCCGAGGATGACGGGACCGGAGAGGAAACAGTTGAACAGATAGTTAATACAATGAATGATAAACAGCAAAAAATGCTTTATGGCTTGATTGGACAAGCGTATGAAGATGGAAAATCAGAAGGTAAAAAAGAAGCCTCTGATGATAAAACAAAAAATAATGAACCTAATAAGGAGGACAAATCAATGAAACATAATTTATTCGATAAGGATAGTCAGAAGAATGACAAGAATACTCTTAGTCACTCTGCTATTGCTGAAATTATCGGTGATGGCAAGCGTTACGGAAGTCTTAAGGAAAGTTTCCTTGCTCATGCAGCGGAATACGGTGTGGATCAGGTTGATATGCTCTTCCCTGAGTATCAGTCTGTAAATGGTGAAACGCCTCAGTTTATTAAAAGACAGCCTGATGGCTGGGTAGACACCGTTATGAATGGAGTACATCATACACCGTTCAGCCGTATCAAGATGGTCCATGCTGATTTGCGTGAAGACGAGGCAAGAGCTAAAGGTTATATGAAAGGCAAGCTTAAGAAAGAAGAAGTATTTGGACTTCTTAAGAGAACCGTTGACCCGACAACCGTTTATAAGAAACAGAAAATGGATCGTGACGACGTTATTGACATTACCGGTCTGGATGTTATTGCTTGGCTTAAGGGCGAAATGAGAATGATGCTTAATGAGGAAATTGCTCGTGCAATTCTCTTTGGGGATGGTCGTTCGACTCTTTCTGAGGATAAAATTTCCGAAACAAATATTATTCCTATCGTTGCAGATGCGGAACTTTATACTATTAAAAAGGTAGTTACTCCCGAAGCCAATGAGAAACTTGGTCACGCATTGATTACATCGGCGGTTAAAGCTCAGGATGACTATGAGGGTTCTGGCAATACAACTCTGTATGCGGCATCTTCTACCATCACCGATATGCTTCTTCTTGAAGACGCTGACGGTCATCGTATGTATAAGGATATGAATGAACTTGCACTTGCAATGAATGTAAACAGAATTATAAGAGTTCCCGCAAGTATTATTCCTACCGGTATTTACGGCGTTATTGTCGACCTTAACGATTATAATGTTGGTGCTGATAAGGGCGGTGCAGTTAATATGTTTGATGATTTTGATATCGATTACAACCAGACGAAATACCTTATCGAAACACGTTGTTCAGGTGCATTGACGAAACCCTATTCGGCAATTGTACTTAAATCTGAGTAATTAAATTAAAAGGAGGATATCTCAAATGGATAGAATTTATGACGATGCAAAAGACAAAAATGTAGCGGCAGTCATCATCTATGCTAAAGGTTCTGACGGAAAAGCATGGAAAGACGCCGATGGAACAGACCAGTTTAAAACGAGTGAACTTCAGGATGCGTTTTATAAACGTGCTTTGATTCATTACGGTACGGATACATACTATGTTCCCACCGGCTTTGCAATCGCAAGCAAGATTGGCAAAATTTCATTTGCTGTATCTACGGGCAGCGGAGATTCGGCTAAAACTGAGATTAAAACGTTAGCGGCTGTTGCTGACTAATTTCGGAGGAATTTCAAAATGGCTAAATTTTATGGGATAATCGGCTACTCTGAAACCAAGGAAATAAGTCCGGGTGTTTGGGAAGAAGACATTACGGAACGAGAGTATTATGGCGATTTGCTTAGAAATACTAATAAGTTTCAGTCTTCGGAACGATTGAATGACAACATAAATATATCAAATGAAGTCAGCATAGTAGCCGACCCATATGCCAGAGATAATTTTCATTTGATGCGATATGTGAGCTTTGGCGGTTCAGATACGAAATGGAAAGTGATATCGGTTGAAGTTCAGTACCCGAGATTAATTTTAACCGTTGGAGGTGTTTATAATGAACAAACGACTTGAACTACATGAGGTTCTTTGTGATATTTTAGGAAGCCGTAATGTTTATTATCAGCCTCCCGAAACGGTTAAGATGAAATACCCCGCAATTGTTTATTCGAGAAATAACATCGATAACAAACACGGGGACAATCTACCATATATACAAAATTACGCATATATGGTAACGCTGATTAACAAAAATCCTGATAGTGAATTTGTTGATAAACTTGCGGCGTTACCAACGTGCAGGTTTATACGAAATTATCAGGTAGACAATCTAAATCATGATGTATTTTTATTATATTTTTAAAGGAGGATATCTCAAATGAGTAAACTTGTATGGGACAAAACCGGTGAACGCCTCTATGAGACCGGTGTTGAAAAAGGCGTGTTGTATCCTTTTAAGGAGGGTGCTTATTCTGGCGGCGTTGTTTGGAACGGCTTGACATCTGTGTCTGAAAGTCCATCCGGCGGAGAGCCTACTGCTTTGTATGCAGATGATATTAAATATCTCGAACTTATGTCGACTGAGGAATTTGGTGCAACTATCGAAGCTTATATGTATCCCGATGAATTTATGCCTTGCGATGGTTCGGCGGAAATTTCTAAAGGCGTTGTAATCGGACAGCAGAAACGTTCTACATTTGGACTGTCTTATGTTACAAAGATTGGTAATGATACAGATGGTTCCGATTACGGATATAAAATTCACCTTATTTACGGTGCAAAAGCTAAGCCGTCTGAAAAAGGTTATGAAACCATTAACGATTCCCCCGATGCTATCACGCTGTCTTGGGAAATCTCAACCACCCCGGTTGAAGTTAGTGCTAAGGGATTTAAGCCTACCGCTTCGGTGACAATCGACAGCACAAAGGTTAAGGCTGATGAACTTGCTGCTCTCGAAGCAATTTTGTACGGTACGGATGCGGGACCGTCAGGAACTCCCGCCGCTACAGAGCCGAGACTTCCGCTTCCCGATGAACTGGCGACAATCTTCAAGTCGCAGGCTAATGGTTAATAATTAAATCAATGGCGAGGGTGTAGCTTAAAAGCCGCATCTTCGCCTTTTATTCTGAAAGGAGAAATTTATTATGTTAAAGAAAACAATTGAGTATAACGATTGTAACGGTGTTGAAAGAAAAGAAGACTTTTATTTTAATCTTACAGAAGCTGAACTTACCGAAATGGAGTACAGCACTACTGGCGGATTTTCCGAAATGGTTAAGAAGATTATCGCCGCACAGGATACTCCAACAATTATAAGAGTGTTCAAGGATTTGCTTTTGAAAACATACGGCGAGAAAAGCCCGGATGGAAAGAGATTTATTAAGTCTGAAGAACTCTCTACGGCTTTTTCACAGACAGAAGCATACTCAAAACTGTTTATGGAATTGGCAACCGATTCGGATAAAGCTGCCGATTTTGTTAATGGCGTTATTCCCAAAAGCGTAAGTCAGCAGAAGACTATACCTGCGGCAGCCAATAAATAAAAAATAAGAGGTGAATGAGAATGCTTCATATAACTATACCTGCTATTGAACAGTGGGATGAAATTAACGAACAATTCATAAACACAAAAGAGCAGAAACTTTCATTGGAGCATTCTCTTGTTTCACTTTCAAAATGGGAGTCGAAATGGTGTAAACCGTTCTTCTCCAAACAAGAAAAAACGCAAGAACAAATAATCGATTATGTCCGGTGTATGACCATAACGCAAAACGTCAACCCGGAAATTTATAAATATCTTTCAAGAGATAATTTAAAACAAATCAACGATTATATAGATGCTCCTATGACCGCAACATGGTTTAGTGAGGATAAAAATAAAACAGGAAATAACAAGCAGATAACCAGTGAAATTATTTATTACTGGATGATTGCCTTTAATATACCGTTCGAATGTCAAAAGTGGCATTTGAATAAATTGATGACATTAATCAGAGTGTGTGATATTAAAAACCAACCGCCTAAAAAGCGAAGTCAAAAGGAAATAATGAGTCGAAATGCGGCTCTTAATGCAGCTCGGAGAAAACGATTAAATTCGAAAGGGTGATTTTATGAGAAAAGTTAACCAGATAGCGTGTAATCGCTCAAATCGCACCGGCGAAAAAATTAAATATATAGTTATTCATGATACAGGGAATTCTTCCGCAGGTGCAAATGCTATCGCACATTTTAATTATTTTAACGGTGGCGACCGCTCATCGTCGGCAGACTTTTTTGTCGATGATACACAGGTTTTGTGCGTAAATGACTACTATAAGTTTTATACGTGGCATTGCGGCGACGGAAAAGGAAAATATGGTATATCGAACCGTAATTCCATAGGAATTGAAATTTGTATTAATTCCGACGGAAACAGAGAAAAAGCCATAGAAAACGCAATATCCATTACGAAAGAATTAATGAAAGAATTAAATATTCCCATCGAGCGTGTAGTTCGACATTATGATGCAAGTCGTAAAAATTGCCCGGCTACTATGAGTAAGAACGGGTGGGCTGAATGGTATGAATTTAAAAATAAACTGCAAGACAAGGAGGAATTAACCATGACACAATATGAGGAATTGAAAACTATGATTGGTAATCTTACCGGCGAAGTTGCCAAACTTAAAAATCCAATGATTTACAATTACATAGACAATAATATGCCTGATTGGGCTCGTCCGACGATAGACAAGCTTTATAATAAAGGCTTTTTAAAAGGCGATGAGAACGGATGCTTGAATCTTGATATAAGTATGTTGCGCATTCTTGTTATACTCGATAGAAGCGGCACATTCGATAAATAACTTATAAGGAGAAATCAAAATGATAAGTTTCAGACAAAAGGGTGACTTTTCAAAGTTGACAAGATACTTTGAACGGGTTAAAGAGGCTGTAAAACTCGGAAGTCTCGATAAATATGGTCGCGAAGGTGTAGCCGCCCTTATGTCTGCTACGCCTGTGGATTCGGGAAAAACTGCAAGTTCGTGGTATTACGAAATAGACCATTCGCGGGGTTCTGCATCCATTAATTTTTATAATTCAAATGTTAATAAAGGCGTGCTGATTGCTATAATCTTGCAGTACGGACACGGAACAAGAAACGGCGGTTGGGTTCAAGGGCGAGATTATATTAATCCTGCAATGCAGCCGCTTTTCGATAAATTTGCAGAAGATGCGTGGAGGGAGGTTACAAGTGCATGAGTAAAACAGTTGACGAAAGAGTTGTCGAAATGCGATTTGACAACAAACAGTTCGAAGCAAATGTTAAGACAAGTATGTCGACTCTTGATAAACTAAAGAGCAGTTTAAAGCTTGGCGATGCTTCCAAAGGTCTTGAAAATATTGATAAAGCATCTAAGAATATATCCTTTGATACGATTGCATCCGGCGTAGAAGCTCTCCAAAAGCGTTTTTCCACGTTTGGAATAGTTGGAATGAGAGTTATTCAAAATATAACCGACTCCATGATGGGGCTTGCGAGTAAGACGACCAGCTTTTTAACAGACGGCATCATTCAAGGCGGTAAAAATAGAGCTATGAACCTTGAAAACGCTCACTTTCAGCTTCAGGGATTGTTAAAAGACGAGGAAGCTGTCGCCGCTGTAATGAAAAATGTAAGCGATTCTGTTGACGGAACTGCATATAGTTTGGATTCAGCGGCTAAAGTTGCATCACAGCTTGCCGCATCCGGTATGCGTGCAGGAGATCAAATGTTTTCATCATTGCGTGCAGTAGCGGGCGTTGCTGCAATGACCAATAGTGAATATGATGAAATTGGCAGGATTTTTACAAAAGTAGCAGGTCAAGGTCGTTTAATGGGTGACGATTTATTATCACTTTCATCGAGAGGTATGAATGCTGCCGCTACACTCGGAACATACTTACATAAATCAGAAGCCGAAGTACGAGAAATGGTAAGCAAGGGCAAACTCGACTTTCAAACCTTTGCTGCCGCTATGGATGACGCATTCGGTGAACATGCAAAAAAAGCAAATGAAACATTTACGGGTGCATTATCAAACATTAGAGCGGCTTTAGCCAGAATTGGTGCTTTGTTTATTTCACCTTTAGTGGAACAGAACGGAGCGTTGGTGCAGCTATTCAACGCTTTGAGAGAACGAATTAATGATGTTAAAAATAGCATTGGCCCATTTGCGGATATGGTTACCAATTCTGTGGTAAAGATTGCCAATGTTTTAACGGAAAAAATACGCAACTTCGATCTCGCCGATTATACAACTTCATTTTATAATGTTGTGGAAACATTGAAAAACATATTTTCCGGAATATATAGTTATGTAAAACCGGTAGGACAAGCTTTTAAAGAAGTGTTTTTAACATTTAATTCCGACGATATAGCTAATTTTAGTGAAAAAATTAAAAACCTTACTGATAAATTTAAGTTAAGTGAAGATAAAGCAAAAAAACTAAAATCCACTTTCAAAGGACTCTTTTCTATATTGGATATAGGTGTGTCGATTATCAAAAATGTTGTTTCCGGCTTTGGGCAAATTTTAAGTAAACTTTCCGGATTGGGAAGCGGATTCTTGAATATAAGCTGTTCTTTAGGGGACTGGATTAGTAAATTAAGAGATTCAATAAAAGAAAATAATATTTTTGAAAAAGCAATTAACGGCGTTGTCAAGGTTATTACTACGGCTATCGAAAAAATAAAAGAGTTCAAACAATATCTTAGTGAGAAGTTGAATTTATTTAGCTTTGATAGTCTTACTACTGTTTTAAAAGGTATATGGAATTTGATTACCGGAATTGGTAAAGCTGTCGCTCAGCTCGCATCCACATTTGGTCATGCTTTGGGTAATGCTTTTAAAAATGGTAATATAAATTCGCTACTTGATATTTTAAACGGTGGTTTATTTACTTCTATTTTATTGGGCATTAAAAAATATATAAGTGGTATTACCGAAAAAATTGATAGTACAGCAACTTTCATCGATCGTATAAAAAAGATTCTCGGCTCTGTTGAAGATGCATTGAAAAGTTTTCAGGATAATTTAAAGGCGGGAACACTTATAAAAATAGCAACAGCTATCGGTATTCTTGCTGCATCACTTCTGGTTATATCGTCAATAGATCCGAATAGACTTACATCTTCACTGGGCGCTATTACTGTTTTATTTGGAGAATTGGTCGGCGCTATGGCACTGTTTAATAAAATAGCTTCAAAAGGTAATAGCTCTATAAAAGCTTCTGCATCAATGGTTGGAATGGCTTTTTCCGTTTTAATTCTTGCAAAAGCATTAAAACAAATAGCCGACCTTGAGTGGAGTGGAATCGCAAAGGGGCTTGTAGGCGTTTTGGGCTTGATGACCATAGTTGTTTCTGCCGCAAAAATTATGTCTACGAATACTGGAAAAATCAAAGGTGGAGCTACACAAATGGTTATAATGGCTGCCGCATTGAAAGTATTAGCTTCAGTTTGTAGAGATTTATCAACCTTGAAATGGTCAGAATTGGGTAAAGGCGTTACCGGTATTGGGGCAATACTTCTTGAATTTGCAGGATTTCAAGCTTTGATGAAAAAGATAGATCCCAAAAAAATGCTTAGTTCTGCAACATCCCTTATTTTAATTGCTTCCGCAATGGAAATATTCGCTGACGTATGTTCCAAGTTTGGACAGATGCAATGGGAAGAACTTGGTAAAGCAGGTGTTGCTATTACCGGGATTCTTGCTTTGGTAACTGGATTCTCTTTATTGGCAGGACTTGCTGGAAGTATGTTGGCGAGTTCAGCGGCTCTACTTATCATGGCGACCGCTTTGGCTATTATAACTCCCGTGCTTACCACATTAGGCGGTATGACTTGGGAGGGAATCGCAAAGGGTCTTGTTGCTATAGCAGGTGCGTTTGTGGTTATAGGCGTTGCCGGTGCATTATTAGGGCCGCTCGTTCCTGTTATCTTAGGCCTTAGCGCAGCTATAGCGTTATTCGGAGTAGGATGTTTAGCTGTTGGAGCAGGTATTTTGGCTTTATCAGCGGCCTTTACTGCGTTAGCAACTGCGGGTGCGGCTGGTGCTACAGCTTTTGTTGCAGCATTAACTATTATTACTGTTGGTATATTACAGTTAATTCCCTCTATTGTAAATGAACTAACAGCCGCCATAGTAGCTATATGCGATGTTATAATTCAAAGTGCTCCGGCTATCGGGGAAGCAATAAAGGCGCTGATTTTAACCGCTATTGATGTTCTTGTAGAGTGTATACCCGCATTAGCAGATGGACTTTTCAAAATGATTTTGGGGGTGCTTGATGCATTAGCGGAATATACCCCTCAAATAGTGTCTAAAATATTCGAGATACTTATAAAGGTTACAGAGAGTGCTGCTAAGGCACTCGGCACAATTGACCCGATGACGTTTCTCGCTGGAGTCGCTGCAATAACCGCTTTAATGTTGGCGCTTAACGCTATGACCGCATTAGCAGCGGGTGCAATGGTTGGTGTGTTGGCTTTGGGAGCGGTTATATCCGAGTTAGCTATAGTGTTGGCTGCCATTGGTGCGTTAGCGCAAATTCCCGGATTAGAATGGCTTGTTTCTGAGGGTGGGGATTTTCTACAAAAAATAGGAACTGCAATCGGACAATTCATAGGTGGTATTGTAGGTGGAATTGCCGAAGGCGTGACCAGTACATTTCCTCAAATAGCTACGAATCTCTCAGCTTTTATGACAAATCTTAGTCCATTTATAGAGAGTGCTAAAAATTTAGACGGGTCAATACTTACAAATGTTCAGACTTTGGCAGAAACAATATTATTATTAACTGGAGCTGGAATTATAGATGGTATAACCTCATGGTTGACCGGTGGTTCATCATTATCATCTTTCGGCGAACAACTTATTCCATTCGGTGAAGCTATTAAAGAGTACGGTGATGCTGTAGCTGGCATCAATACCAGTGGAATTCAACAATCTGTAGACGCAGGGAAAGCTCTTGCTGAGTTAGCCAACGCATTACCCAACAGCGGTGGTGTAGCAGGTTTCTTTGCTGGTGAAAATGATATAGATGAGTTTGCGGAAAAGTTGGTACCGTTTGGCGAAGCTATAAAAGAATATGGAGATACTGTTGCCGGTATTAACACGAGTGGAATCCAACAGTCTGTAGACGCAGGGAAAGCGTTATCGGATCTTGCAAACGCATTACCCAACAGCGGTGGTGTAGCAGGTTTCTTTGCTGGTGAAAACGATATAGATGAGTTTGGTGAACAACTTGTTACATTTGGTAAGTCTATTACCGCTTATGGTGATGCAGTTGCAAACATTAACGTTAGTGGAATTCAAACATCGGTAACGGCGGGAAAAGCTCTTGCTGAATTAGCTGATGCATTACCTAATTCTGGCGGCGTAGCAGGCTTCTTTGCGGGAAATAACGATATGGACACATTTGGTGAAAATCTCGTAAAATTTGGGAAAAGTTTAGCTGATTTCTCAAGCACTGTTTCTGGAATTAACATATCTGGAGTTACTTCGCAACTGAAGGGTCTCACTACAGCACTAACCAATTTGGGCAATACTGGTATAGATGGTTTTGTAAAGACATTTACAAATAGCGGTTCGAAAGTAAAATCAGCAATAACTTCCATGGTAAATAACGCAATATCAGCAATTAACGGAAGCTCAGGTAAATTTAAATCATCTGGTACTAAATGTATGGAAAGCCTTATAAGTGCGTTGAAAAGCAAGTCAACCACGGTTACATCAACTTGCAAAACTGCTTTACAATTAGCTGCATCAAGTATAAGAGGATATTACAATTCATTTTATAATGCTGGTTCTTATGTGGCTTCCGGTTTAACAGCCGGTATTAGAGCCGGTACTTCAAATGCAGTTGCTGCTGCACGGTCAATGGCAAGCCAAGTGACAGCTGCCGCAAAAACAAATCTTAACATCAATTCGCCTTCAAAAGTATTTATGAGTATAGGTAAATCCGTAGGTGAGGGATTTGAAAAAGGTATATCTGATAAATCTCAGACATCAAGGGTTATTAGCTCAACTGTCGGTTTGGCGGGAAAAGTTATTTCATCGGCTTGCGATACTCTTGGAATTAATTCTCCCTCTCGTGCCTTTATGGCTATTGGAAGATACATCGGCGAAGGTCTTGCTCAAGGTATTCGAGATTCCGCTTGGCAGGCTGTATATTGGACTGAAGACACAGCTCAAAAAGTTATAGCGGTAGCAAGTAAAACGTTTGAAGATGTTGAAAAATGGGTTGAAGATGCTAAGGCATTTGATGAATTGAGTCTTGCTGAAGAACTTGAAATCTGGGAAGCTGTTATTGAAAAATACGGCGAAGGTACCGAAGAAAGAACAAAAGCTGAAAAGAAAGCTTATTCGGTATATAAGGAACTTCAGAAAGAGAATTACGAAAATTCCAAGAACTGGATTGATGCCGAAAAAGAATACAATCGCCTTAGTCTGCAAGAAGAACTTGAAGCTTGGCAACGTGTTCAAGCACGCTATGTAGAGGGTACGGATGAACGCAAAGAAGCCGATAAGCAGGTCTACAAACTCAAACATGAGTTAATTGATGATTCTATTGAGGCTTTGGAACAGGAAATAGCAAATCAAGATGTATTAATAGCCAGTCTCGAAGAAGGGACGGTTGCTTATGCCAATGCTGTTAAAGAGCGCTCACATCTTAATGATAAATTATTATCAGCAAAATACGATAATTCTATGAACTGGATTGATCGTCAGGATACATACAATTTATGGGATGGACTTGCTGATAAATTGGCAGCTTATACAAGAGTTTTAAAACGGCATAAAAAGGGCACAGAGGAATACGAAAAAGCAGCCAAGGAAATTTACAATATCGAGAAAGAGATTTATGAAGCTCGTGAATCTTACAATGAAGATGTTGAGAAAATTCAAAATGAAGCTGCGGAAAAGCGTATAGAGCTTGAAGAAGAAAAGGCTGATAAGATTAAAGAAATCAATGAGAAATTACAGTCAGATATTCGGGCTGCTGATGAAAAATACACCAGCAAATTAGAATCACGCACAAAGTCCCTATACGATGCATATGGTTTGTTTGATGAGGTTAAAGAAAAAGAAACTGTAAACAGTGCTACTTTAATTAAAAACCTCCAAGATCAAGTTAATGAATTCAAAGATTGGCAAAAGACTTTAGATTCATTATCGGCAAGGGGCTTGAATGAGTCATTAGTTGAGGAACTTTCTGAAATGGGTCCCTCGGCTATTGCGGAAATAAAAGCATTAAGTTTGATGTCGGATTCACAGTTACAACAATATGCTACACTTTGGAGCACGAAGCATAAGCAGGCAAAGAACAAGGCTGTTGAGGAATTGGAAGATTTGCGTATAGAGACAAATACCGAAATTCGCAATCTTAAAATTCAGGCAAATAAAGATCTTGATGAGTATTGTAATCTTTGGAATGAGAAAATGAAAACCTTAAATGAAGATACAAGTGAACAACTTGATAAACTGAGGAAAGAGTTTAACAAAAAAGTAGGACTCATTAAGAGTAATACCGAAGCGGAAATCAAAAAAATGTCAGAAACCGCTCAATCTATAATGCGGGAAGCAGGCTGGGATGAAACAGGTCAGGCGATAGTTGCAGGTATGAGCAATGGTGTCGGCACGGGTAAAACGTTCATTGATAAAATGAAAGAAGTTGCCATCAATGCCGTTAATGCGGTCAAAGATGTTCTCGAAATCCATTCACCGTCAAGGGTATTTGCCGAGCTTGGTATGTTTATGGATGAGGGGATAGTTGTAGGTTTAACAAAGTATAGTGATAGAGTTTCGCAAGCCAGCGAAAATGTAGGCAGAGAATCTATATCAGCAATATCTTCCTCCATTTCGAGAATTTCAGATGTTATCAACAGTGATATCGCCGTTGAACCGACCATTACACCAGTAATTGATCTAACCAATGTCAGAAATGGTATAGGAATGATTAACGGTGTTTTTGGTGCGAATCGTAGCATGAATTTGGGTATGGCTATCGCTGCCAATAATCAAAATGGAAACAGCTATCAATCCGAACTGTTCGGAAAGATGCAGGATATGGCAGAGAAAGCAAACAGTAAATTAACCTCTGCGATTGATTCATTGAGATCTGATTTCAATGATATGACATCTAAGCTTGAACGTATGCAGGTTGTACTTGACAGCGGTGCTTTGGTTGGCGAGATTGCACCGGATATGGATAGTGCATTAGGTGGACTGGTAAAAATGAACAGGAGGGGTGTAAGATGATTCAATCAATAACATTTGGCGATAAAAACACATGGGATGATTGGAAAATCCTCCCCACTGAAAGACCCGTGTTTGCACCGCCAAAACCAAAAACCACATATATTGATATACCGGGTGGAAACGGGGCTCTGGACTTATCAGAGTCCCTGACCGGTTATCCTATATATGAAAATCGCACAGGGTCTTTCAAATTCAGAGTAATGAATGATTACGTGGAATGGCACGAACGCTATACGGAGATTATGGAACATTTGCACGGACGCAGTATGAACGCTATACTTGCCGATGACCCTGATTACCTTTATAAAGGTCGTTTTACTGTTGATAGCTGGGAGTCTGGCGATACGTGGTCACAAATTACAATCGGATATACGGTTGACCCGTACAAATGGTCTGTTTTATCATCAGTCGACCCGTGGCTATGGGACCCGTTTAATTTTGAGAAAGACATCATATGGGAACAATCATTTTCTAATATTGTTATTAATAGTCCATCTTCTTGGACAAGTGATACTTTTGATGGTGTTTTATTCGGAAAGTCACCTATAAGTCCCGTTTTCAATGTTTCAAACTCAAATGGTCTTATGGTTCGATTTGTAAATGCTTATCTTGGAATAGATGAAACGGTCTATTTGGTGGATGGCAAGAATACAATTCCGGATTTTGTATTTTATGGTCAGAATTCATATACTCTTATGTTTAAAGGCGTTGGAACAGTATCTATAGAGTTTAGAGTTGGGAGGTTGTAATAATGTATAGTGTATATGGCGATGGAATTTGTATTTATAACGATTTGTACTTAGCCGGTGCTGTAAACGCACTTACACCAAAACTCGACCTCGCTGATAATACAGCTGGCACATTGGAAATTACACTTCCGGTTGGCAATGCCGGCTATGATAAACTTGAGCGATTAAGCTCTGAAATGGTCGTTAAACGCAATAACGAGGAAATCTGGGCTGGGCGAATTATAAGCGAAAAAAAGAACTTTCAAAATAGCAGAATTCTGACTTGTGAGGGAGAACTCGCATATCTCAATGATACCACGCAGCCTCCGACTGAATACAACGAAATCAATGTGTACAGCTTTGTAGAAGCGCTATTGACTGAGCATAACTCTAAGGTTGCTGATGATAAACAACTCGAAATGGGTTCTATTACAGTTAACGAAACGATAAGCAGGATCACAAATAACGAAACAACCATGGAATCCATAAGTGAACATTTGGTGGATAAGCTTGGCGGACATATTCGTATAAGAAGGGTTTATGATGAAAACGGAGTTTTACATAGATATTTCGATTATCTTAAAGACTACCCAAACACAAACGGTCAGACAATACGATTTGGACAGAATTTGCTGGACTTTACGCGTAATTGGGATATGAGTGAATATGCAACTGTTATTATGCCAAGAGGCGCAAAACTCGACACCTCACCGATTGAATCTGTTGACGCACATCTCGATGTTTCAAGCGTTAATGGTGGCAGCAGGTATGTTACAAATGAGGATGCCATAAAGATGTACGGTTGGATTGAACTGGTGGTTGATTGGGAAGATATAACCGACCCAAGTGAATTGTTGCAAAAAGCTCAAGATTATTTGGCTGATGAGCAATTTGACGATGTGGTAATAGAGGTATCAGCCGTTGACTTGCGTTACCTTTCAAAAGATGTACAATCTATAAGTTTATTGGATAATGTCAGGTGTATATCCCGACCGCATGGAATGGATAAGATTTTTCCGGTAACTCAACTTTCTATTCAGTTGGATAGTCCCGAAAATTCAACATATACGCTTGGTGATACTACAAAAGAAAGCACTTTGACCGCGTCTACAAGGGCTGCTAATACTGCCATACTTGAACGAATTGCAAAAATTCCGAACGAAAAAACCATTCTCGACAAGGCTCAAGATAACGCAACTTCAATTATGAATATGGCTACACAGGGTTATGTAACTATCGTTAAGAATCAAAATGGGTCGCAATATTTGGCAATCTCATCTGAAAGTGCAAACACTGCATATAATCCAACAAACGACACATGGAAAGCAGGGACTAAGCTTTGGAAATGGGGTATTAATGGTCTCGGTTATTCTAAAGATGGCGGAAAAAACTATGGGTTGGCTATAACAATGGACGGTGCGATAGTTGCCGATTATGTTACGACCGGAACGATGTCTGCTAACAGAATACGAACGGGTATTTTAGAGGATGAAAAAGGAAATACGAAATGGAATCTTACAACAGGCGTTTTAACAATGAAAAAAGGATCAATTTCTTTAGGAATTTCTTCGTCGTATCCTAACGGACGTTTTTCGGTAGATGATTATGGATATTTGAAAGCTGAGTATGGGAATATAGGAGGTTTCACCATTGATGCGTGGTCGATTTATAATGACGTTATTACACTAAATTCAAGTGGAATGTCATTTTATGAAAGCGGTGACTATCTTGGAAGATATGGAACTCAACAATGGGGTTTAAAACCATCTGTAAAAGGGTTATCTATCTCTATGGAAAATAGAACCGGATACATCACTTGGAGTTATATGGATAATGCGAGTGACGAATCATATACCATTAAACTTATGTATGCATCCACAAAATTATCTAAAAACGATGGCGGCTATTTCAAAGCTGATAGAGTACATTTTGGTTGCGATATAGATGCGAATGGCTGGTTAGCGTATAATTGGTGGATTGATCCCGATACCGGTGGGTGTAATGGAGGAGCAAACTATAATGGTGATGTATATTTGCCGGTATCATTTGGAAGCGGCGGAGTTGTTAGTAGATATATAACGGTTAAACTTACAAATGGATTTATAACCTGACGAAAGGATGATTATTGAAATGGAAAGTTTTTTGTTTAAAAAAGGACCGGGAAAAGCTTCTGAACCTCTCAAATCTCAAACTTTGTTCGGAGGTGAAAATGATGAAGTACAAGAACATACAGATGGAAATGATGCTGGAAGCACTAAAACCGATACTTCCGCATCGTGATAAAATCGGGTATATCGCGGCAAGAAATACTCGTATACTTAATGACACACTCACAGAATATTTTACTTTTAAGAGAGAATTGATAAGCAAGTATGGTAATCCAGACAAGGATGAAAACGGAAATGATACAGGAACAATATCCATATCACCGTCAGCATCAAATTTTAATGAATTTGTAAAAGAGTTTGATACTATAAAAAATATCGAGCATGATGTTGAACTTATGACGATTCCATACGAAGAAGTTATTGGTCTTTTAAATGGTGAAGAAATACTTGAGCTTGATTGGATGTTGACTGAGTGAGGAGGTGAACAAGAATGGCGAATATATCGTCACTTTTAAACACTATAAAAAATGCTATTTATGGAAGAGATATGAGAAGTGCTCTTCACGATAGTATTAAAGCAGTTAATGATGACACAGAAACACGTTTAAGTCGAAACGGTGGAACGATGACCGGCGGAATCATGATGAACGGTAATAAAATCACATCGTCCGCCACACCATCTACTGATAACGATTATACAAATAAAAAATATGTTGATGCTAAAGATACCGCAGTTTTGTCTTATAGTAATAGCGACTATCCCGACTGCACGACCACAAAATTAGCCATAGACAAGCTTTTTGAAAAAGTTGATTACATTGAACCCGTAATAACTTCTTTAACTATGTCTCCAAGTACAACCGTATATGAAATCGGTCACACAATAGCGGTAAATGCTTTGACGTTTTCATGGGCATTGAATAAAAGCGTTACAAGCATAGTATTTGATGGGACAAGTTTGAGCCCCTCGTTACGCACAACGAAAAATGCAGCAATTGTTTCATCTAATAAAACATTTACACTGACCGTTTCCGATGGACAGAAAACGACATCGAAAAGCCTGTCAATAAGTTTCCAACCCAAAATATATTATGGCTCGTCAAACAAAACAAGTGAATTTGACAGTGCGTTTGTACTCGGTTTGGCAAATAGTCGTTTATGTTCCTCTCGTGTTGGCAGTTTCACAATGACGGCAGGAAGCGATGAATACGCATACATATGCATACCCGCAAGATATGGTACACCATCTGTAAAAATAGGTGGGTTTGATACCGAGCTTATTTCAGCGGGGACAATTAGCAATAAAAACGCAAGCGGTTATACAGAAAACTATAACATATACAGAACCGGGCAGAAAAATCTTGGAACGATAACGATGGTTATAACATAAAGAAAGGAGGCGGAGCATATGGCGGTCAGAGTTGCTGATAAAATTAAACAGTTTAATGACTCAGATTTTTTCTTAATGGACGCGGAAGACGTTGAAATGTCTGATGGTAAAAGTGTTGAGGAAAAATTCGCAGAAAAAGGCAAACCGAATGGTTATGCGGGGCTTGATAAGGATGGAAAAATACCAACCGAACAGCTTCCGCCTATAGCTATAACTGAAACATACGTTGTAAACACTCAGGCAGCGATGCTTGCTCTGTCTGCTCAAGTTGGCGATGTTGCTATACGAACAGATTTGAGCAAATCATTTATTCTTCAAAATGAACCTGCAAGTACATTGGCAAATTGGCAGGAATTATTAACTCCCACCGATGCCGTTCAAAGTGTTGCCGGTAAAACAGGTGTAGTTACGTTAACAAAAAATGATGTTGGATTGGGCAATGTTGATAATACTGCCGATAGCACAAAAAAAGTATTATCCGCATCAAAACTTACAACACCGCGAACCATTAACGGTGTCAGCTTTGACGGTTCTACTAATATTACGATAAAGGACGACACAAAAGAGCCTAAGATTACAGCGGGTACATCATCGCAAATGTGGATAGGAACTAAAAAATGGGTTTCAATTCTTACAACAGTTCAATCTGTATTGCTGACGGGATTGTCCACAGCTACCAATTCGGCTATAACTGCATCCGACACGATTATAAAAGCGTTTGGAAAATTGCAGGCACAGATTAACGCTCGTTTGCCGTTGAAAGGCGGTACTATGACGGGCGATATAGTAATGGACAAAAATAAAATAACTTCTTCTGCCGTTCCGTCTGAAGCTTGTGATTACACAAATAAGCAGTATGTTGACGATGCTATTGCTAATTCAACTATGTTGGGATGTGAAATAACTGATTCGGACGGAGGTACATTACTTGATAGTAACGGACAACCGATATTGGGTCGCATAAACGTAATCAATGCAATTACGGATATAAACGAAACAATAGAAAAGCTGAAACAGCATGCTATACTTGATAGCACATTTTAAAAAAATAATAAGGAGGAACTGATATGAAGTTCAAAGAGTATCCCAATGCCACCACGCTTGCCGATAGTGATGCACTTATCGTAGATGCTGACGGCGGCACTAAATATATTTTGACTAAAGACGCGGCTGTAGCACTTGTCGGTAGTATCTCACCGGAAGCACATTCAAGAATTTTCAGAGGAAAAAATCTTGGAACAAGTGTTACTGCAGCACAAAAAGCAGCCATTCAGGACGGTACATTTAAAGACTTGTTTCTTGGTGACTATTGGGTGATAAATGATGTCACTTGGAGAATTGTGGACATGGATTACTGGTATAATACCGGTTCTACAGCTCTTACGACTCATCACTTGGTTATAATGCCAGATACAAATTTATATACCTATGTCATGAATGATGATATGACAACAGCCGGCGGCTATGTCGGTTCAAAAATGTACACTACGGGATTAGCACAGGCGAAAACTACAATTGCGGCGGCATTTCCGAATATGGTTTTAACACATAAAGAATATCTGAGTAATGCCGTTACAAACGGTGTAGTAACAGGAATGGCGTTTAAGGATTCGACGGTGGAGTTGCCGAGTGAAATAATGATTTATGGCACAAATATCTTCTCTGCTATAAATGACGGGACTGCTACTTTTAACGGATATACATTCTGTAAAACACAGCTTGCGTTATTTGATGTGGCACCCAAATTTATTACGAATAGAGATTATTATTGGCTTAGAGATGTAGTGTCTGGTGACTATTTCGCTGGTGTGAACTCCTATGGCAATGCGACCTTCAACGACGCGCTCAGCGACGGTGGTGTTCGTCCGGTATTCTCTATTGGTTAAACTTTAATCTCCGCCCCTTGTGGGCGGTAAGTAATGATATTTGAAAGGAGATTTTCGTTATGGAAGAAAAGATTTATAAAATAACACTTGCCGACGGCACTGTTATCCAGAATCTTAGGTTGAATGGTAATAACTATATATCAACGGAGATAATTACCGAAGATATGTTCATTGACAATTGTTCCACTGTAACGATAAACGATGGTGAAAAAGATGTCGTTCATACTAATATGGAACTTGTTCAGGTTGCAAAATACGATGATGAATATTGGTTTATATTGCGTAAATTATCGGATAAAGAACTCAGAGACATAAAAACCCGTTCCGATATCGACTATATCGCAATGATGACTGATATTGAACTTTAGAAAGGAGGACAACCATGAAACATAGCAATAAGTTCGACGTAGTCAAGAAATACTACAATTTGAAAATGTGGAATGAAGATCGCGTCAGAAACGCCGTAGTGAAGAATTGGATTACCGCCGATGAATTTAAAGAAATTGTAGGTGTGGATTATTAATGAGTGTTTTGGTTAAAGACCGTAAAGAGTCAAAATTCGAGGCTATAACATTTTCCATAGAAATACACGATATGCTCATTGAATTAATGCAACGAGGTTTCGGTGTAAAAGATGTGGACCATTTTGTTCGATTGAGATACGCCTATGGAAAAGATGACAAAGAAGATTTCTCTAAATATCGGAATTTGATGCATAACTTCAAAATGCATATCAATGATATAGCCTCATCTTTAACCAATAATGTCAGAGCGGCAAACTCATTATATCCTACTTCACTCCACGAATATGAAAAACGTAGAGATTATCAGAATATTGCCATAGCCAACTGCGAGCAACTTATAAAAGAATTGCAGCGGGTGGTAGAAATATTTGAAGTGGATATTAATATTTATGGTCGTTATATTCGCGCTATTAACCGAGAAATCGGATTGATAAAGAAATGGCGTCAACGAGATAATAAAATCAAATCATATTTACAGGGTAACATCTAATAAAGTAGTGTCTGGTGACTATTTCGCTAATGTGAACAACAATGGCAATGCGAACTACAACAACGCGAACAACGACAATGGTGTTCGTCCGGATTCCTTATTTTAACCAATGAGGAAGGAGATGCTATCCTTTCCATAAGGATAAATGACAAAGCCGGATGCAATTTACTACGGTAAGTATTGCTATAAAACGGTGAATAATAATGACATATGAGGAGATTATATGCGACGCTAATAATTTATATAAAGCTTACAAAGCTTCTGTAAAATGTAGCAAATGGAAAGAAAGCACTCAAAGATTTATGATGAATTTTCTTAATTATATATTCGATATACAAGAAGATTTATCGAACAGAACACTTACAAATGGTCCCGTCAAAGAATTTTCAATATCGGAAAGAGGCAGACTTAGATCCATAACAAGTATAACCCCAAGCGATAGGATTGTTCGACATGTTTTATGTGACGAAGTATTAATTCCCGCAGTTGAAAAGAAATTGATATACGATAATAGTGCATCAATAAAAGGACGCGGAATATCCCATCAACGAGAACGGTTTGAAGTCCATCTTCAAAAGTATTACAGAAAATATGGAAATGAGGGCTATATTCTTTTTGGTGATTTTACTAAATTTTACGACAATATTATTCACGAGTTAGCAAAGAAAGAATTGTTGAGGCTATTTGATAATGATGAATTTATCGACTGGCTTTTAACGCTTATATTTGATAGTTTTAAAGTAGATGTTTCATATATGTCAGATGATGAATATTCGTCTTGTCTGTATGATACATTTAACAAATTAGATTATCGAAAAATACCCAAAAATCTTTTAACGGGTGAAAAATGGATGGCTAAGTCAGTGAATATCGGCGACCAGCTATCACAAGTAATCGGGATATATTATCCGTATAGAATTGACAATTACGTAAAGTATGTGCGAAGTCAAAAATTCTACGGACGATATATGGATGATTGGTATATAATGAGTCCAAGTAAAGAGGAATTAGAGGATTTGTTGAAAAATATTCGCAAAATAGCATTTGATTATGGCATTCACGTTAATGAAAAGAAAACTCGTATAGTTAAAATTTCAAGTACGTATAAATTTCTGCAAGTTAAATACACTCTTACGGATAGCGGTAAGATTATACGGCGTATAAATCCCGAAAGGGTTACTGCTATGCGTAGAAAATTGAAGAAAATGTCAGTAAAAGTTAAAACCGGAGAAATACCGGAAGAATATTTAGAAAACATGTTTCGTAGTTGGATGGGTGCGTTTTATAAAATTATGTCTAAACAACAACGAAAAAATCTTATTCTTCTTTACGAAGACCTACTTAACAAAAACATCACAATAATAAATAAAAAGTTAATTATCTCTGATAAGTAACCACAAAACTGACAGGAGGATAACATATGGAATCTTGGGTACAAATAATACTCACGGTTTTTAGCTCGGTTTTAGCGTCTTCCGGGCTGTGGGCTTACATAGTAAAAAGAGCAGAGAAAAAAGATATAAAAACGCAAATGCTTATTGGACTGGGACACGACCGCATTATGTATTTGGGGATGTGTTATATCGAGAGAGGATGGATTACTCAAGACGAATATGAAAACCTCTATGAATATCTCTATAAACCATATGAATTGATGGGCGGTAATGGTTCAGCAAAACGAATTATGAAAGAAGTTGAAAAACTACCAATTCATAAAAGTAATTATGAACAGAATGGAGGCAATGAATGATGAGTAATAAAACTTATGATGTGCTTAAATGGATTGCAATGTATTTGCTGCCGGCAGTAGGCACCCTATATTTTGCTCTCGCGGGCATTTGGAACTTGCCATATGGTGAGCAAATAGTTGGTACAATTACGGCTGTCGACACATTCCTCGGAGTGATTTTAGGCATTAGCTCGGCTCAATACAATAAGGGAAATAAGCAGTAAACCGTAGCAGGTGCAAGTGTAGAAATTCAGTTTATTTCTTGATTATTCCTACACTTTGCACTTAAAACGGCGCGATTACGGGCTTCGCAGTTTCTATTATA
>OGMF01000304.1_pt1 | contig 58642 bp, 37 predicted proteins | sample 1572921 | NCBI WGS metagenome assembly OGMF01 (sample SAMEA2581919, study PRJEB24529) | metagenome | biome: Human gut stool | place: China | collected 2011 | reverse complement strand
TTTTTTCTGTCCATCAAATCTGGGAAGGAGGCAGAGTGATCCTGTTCCGGCAAAAAATGATAAGGATACTACACTGTATGATATGTTTGTATGCTTAATCAGACTAATAATATAAAGATATAAAGACTTATAGCAGTTATACTGGGAATAGTCAGTCTGTCAGTCCCGGCAGCTTTCGTTTTTACTTGCCCGCCAAGAATGAAGACAGACGGACGATATATACAAGCTTGGTGAAATTCTGGAAAGATGCGAGCTTGATACTTTCGACAGCAAGTAAAAAAAGATTTTGTGTGACGCTATAATATGCATCGGAACGGTCGTGAGATAAAGAACATAACGGGATATATGATGAGTACCATTTTCAATTGTATTGCCGAGGAATACAGTCTGCTCCACGTTGTTCTGTATCTGAACTAATTAGATTGTGTAAAGAGTAATTGCATAAAAACAGTTACTCTTTTTTTGCGTTCAAAAAATTACATGTAGCAAAAACTACACATTGGTGTAGTTTACAAATAAAGATTTTTGTGATATCATATATTCGCTGATGTTATACACAAACGCGTTAGCTAAAACTGATTTGAAAGGAGGCTAAACTTTGGAACGTTGTGAAAAGGAAATATTTAATCTTGTTGAAAATCTGAAATATATAGATGATTGCGAGAAAATTGCACAAACTCTTGATTCATTTGTTGACTCGAGGATTAATTTGCACAGTCTCCGGAAACTGAAGGATTTATTTGAAAAGCTCACGGATGCTGAATATGAAAAATATCCGTCTTTAAAGCTTGCCGGACTGCTTTTTGAAATATGCCGCGGGAGACTTGATATAGCAGGAGAATATATAAAACGATTATCAAATGACAATAAAAATCAGATCTACGCAGATATAATGTTACCGTCATCGGACTTGGACTGTTTCTTGGCTGCGGCAAATGAAATAAGAAACGGAAATTTTGATACAATTCCGTATCTTACACCAACGGTATACAGACCATATGTGCTGAACGGTTTTCGAGACTTTACGCCATATGCGGCGGAAATAGAAAAGAACAAGGAGAAAACAAAAGAAATCATTACCACACTTTGGGGTAGTAATATGGAACTGCTGTATGAGATTGCGCTTGCAGAATCTTTGTATCAGCAAAACAAGCTGTATGAGGCACTGGTGATTGTAGTAAGCGTTATTCCGCAGCTTACCGAGGAGAAACACGTAGGTATCCTTTTTGCGGCTCTGTATTTACAGATTGTAATTTTGGTTATGAATGGCCAATTGAAATACACAGGCGCTATGATGAAGGAAATGAAAGCGCAGATTGTTGATAAAGGACATAGCGAGTACATGCCGAATCTCTGTGCACTTGACGCTTGGGCTGCAATGTATGACGGAGAATATGAACGAGTTACGGAGTGGATGTATGACGGTGCGCCGGACGAATACAACGATTTTAATATGCTCGATACCTTTAGCTATATGATAAAAATGCGCGTTTACATAATTAAAGGAAACAGTATTGCGGTTTTGATGCTTGCAGGGAAATTATTGCCGAAGCTGATTGCCGCCCATAGATATATGGATACCTGCGAGGTATATATGCTTCTTGCGATTAGCGATTATACAAGAGAGGATAAAAAGTCAGCTTTTGAAAATATCGAAAAAGCGTTGGAACTTGCCGAAAAATATCGTTATGACAGGCTTATTGCCGATGAAGGAATGCTCATGTACCGGCTGCTTTCGGAGTACAAGGAAACTATTTCAAAAAGCGCCTATCTTGAAAAAGTTACGGAGCTTTGCAAAGAAACGGCTATGAAATATCCCGCATATCTCACAGAACGAATTTCGGAACTGCATCCCTTAACCTGCAGAGAGTTTGAAGTTCTAAGGCTGATGTCGAACAATTTATCAAACGCATCCATTGCAGAACTTATGAATATTACGCTTGATACCGTAAAATTCCACGGCAAAAATATTTTCAGAAAACTGCAGGTGGAAAACAGGGCGCAGGCTGTTGAGAAAGCAAAACGAATGGGCGTTTTATAACCAAATATGAAGGAGACAATCATTATTGATTGTGTGCAATTATTTAAGCGCGATGAAAGCAAGTGCTACACCAGCGGAAATTAATTATTTTATGGAGAGTGTTGGTTATGACATAGAAAAAAACAAAAATGTCACGCAATAGAACGCCGTTTTCGGGGTGTTTAATGGTTATATATTACCCTCTCAAAAACGGCTCCCGAAACCCCCTTATGGTTACTTGATAAATTATGTTCTATTGCGTGACAGAAAGGAGCAATCCGCTATGGCAATTTACCATTTAGAAGCAAAGGTCATTTCAAGAGGAATCGGCAGAAGTGCAGTTGCTGCTGCCGCATATATGAGCTACTCTCAAATTTTCAATGATTATGACGGAGTACAGCACGATTATACAAGAAAGCACGGACTTGTCTATGATCAAGTAATTTTGCCGCCGCAAGCGCCGCCGGAGTGGTCGGACAGAAGCGTTTTATGGAACGCTGTCGAGGAAACCGAGAAAACAAAGGACAGCAGGCTTGCACGGGAATTTGATACGGAAGAATTACAATATTTGCGTTATGACATCAGAACTGGTATTGAAAGCGAAACAATATCCGAGTTGCAAAAAATTTACGGCGGTTCGTTTATTCCGAACATTTATGAAACCACAAAATCCGAAACGGATAAATCCATAGGCGAAACAGACAGATATTCCGTACGCAAACAGATTGAAAAATATAAAACTCAAAAAAGTGTGCAAAAAACCGAAAATGTTCATATCAAACACGATAAAGAAAACGAACGGTAAACATAATACACAGGACATAATTGAGCAAATAGGCAGTTAAAAACACCACAAAATCAACATTTTTAAGGCGGTTTTGAGTAAGGTAATACCCTAACCCAAAACCGCCCCGAAATAGGCTTCTGTTTGCTCAAAAAACAGTGCAGAATAACAAAAAATAAAAATCATACTTTGGTATGATGACAAAAATACTCTTAAATGATAGAATAGTAAGGTTAAGAGAGTTGCAGAAGGGAGAAATTTTACAAAATGAAACACAGAATCAAAAAAGCAATGAGTTTGTTTTTAACAACCGCATTGCTGTTGCAGACGGCGTCAATAATTTCACTGTTTAACGGAGATAATAACGTATTTGCCGCTGAGATGGGAGGAACGAGCAAGGAAGTGCTCGATTCGCTTAGGATTGAGAGTAAATCTGTTGATGTAGGAAATGACGGCGAAAATCCGTACAGCGAAAATACGGATAAGGTCATCAATATGTTCCCGAGAATGGAACTTATGATGTATAACAATGTAGGAAATCAGATAAAGGTATATAATTACGATAAACCGGTGAATTCTCCGCTTGTAATAGAATCAAGAAAACGGCTTATTTGGAATCATACCGAGTACGGCAGCAGTACAACCCGAGATTTGGCATATACAAACAGCATCGGAATTGAAATTGATTTTGACGGAAGAAAAAATCATGTAGCAAGGGTCGGCTCGAATACCACATTTCTTTTGCTTCAAAGAAGAAGAACAAGAACTCTTTTTATAGAAGATGCAAAAGGAACAGTTTTGAGCCATATTGAATTGACATCAAATGACGTTAAAAGCGAAGGCTATTACGACGGATACAATCTGCTTGCAGATGTTCCGATTACGGCAGGCGACTTTGACGGTGACGGCAGCGATGAGGTTGCAGTTACATACACAACTTTATCATCAAAAAAATACGATAAGGAAGTAAGAGTATATAAAATATCAGAAGATGGAAAGACGATAAGCGAGATTCAGAGAATTGCTCAAAAGGATTTTGCGGCTTGCCCGTATAATGATAGTTCTGTAAAAAAGCTTCCGCAGGTTCATCTGACAGCCGGCGACCTGGACGACGATAATCGCGATGAGCTTATCATAACGGCGTCTACCGCTCACACCGAAGCATATTCCGCAAAAGAAGCGATCCCGAGAACGACAGTGTGGTCACAGGGAAAGAGAGCAAGTACGCTTTCAAAAAAAGCAACTTTTGATCACGCATGGAAATACACGGAATACGATTCAAGTGATACATCGGGAAAAACGCAGTACGGTGCGTACGGTTCGGCAGCTGTCGGAGATATAGACGGCGATGAAAAAAACGAGCTTGTTATGGCTTGTAACGATATGCAATCCGATGAAACATCAAGATTTGATAGGGCAATAAATACGAACAGCGCACTCATAAGCGCAGCAAAATATACATCAGGGAAATATGAAAAATATTTGGGCGCAGTAGGTCATTCGGTGCAAATTCATTCGTCAATAAAGCAGGCAATATGGAACAGCAACACACAGCAGCCCATGCCTTTGGCATGCTTCAATCCTGAAGGAACAGGCGGAAAGGATTTGATTTTTGTTGACGGTGTTATATACGAACTCGGGGTGGATTCCGCAGATGCTCGGTATGACGATAACGTCCTGGTATCTTCCGGACATGAGGCTTCAAGATACGGATTTAAAAAGATACTCGAATCCGATGATATATGGTCACGTGAGACTAAATGTGATTTCGGAAACAAAAATTCCAAATCGGATAATATTTGGATAGGAACAATATCTGTCGGGAATTTTGATAATGATGAAAACGGCGGAGAACAGCTTGTGTTCGACCACGGCAGAAAAAGAAGCGGTGAAGACGAATACCGTCATGATATGGTTTTCATTCACAAAGGAACGGACGGAAGTCTTATTTCCGACAATGCCTGCATAAACAATGACAGAAGTGCCGCATATACGCGTAATCTTGATCTTACGGCGATAGACAATGATAATGATGGCATGAAGATGAAATTCAAATCAAAATCGGCATATTTTTCATCTCCTAACGTTGTTGCGGTGTTGCAGGCAGCTCCTTATTTTGCAGACCTTGAATATATGGAACCGGATTATGTAGAGGACGGTGAAACGGTATTCGGTCAGACAACCGGTACAGGTTCAAGCGATACAAACGGATTTTCGGTAACAGCCTCGGCTATTTCCGGCTTCAAGCAGGAAACAAGCTTTTTGGGCATTGCGCGCTTGGGCGGCGGAGAATGGCAGGTTGAGGCTCATGCATCTATGGGCGGCGAATGGGAAAAATCCACCGATATTTCGTATACTACGGAATATTCATCAGACAGCCGAGATGACAGAGTTATTCTTTCAATGACACCGTATGTACGCTATGTTTACGAAATGACAATACCGTCATACAAAATTCCGACTGCTGACGAATATAATGCACAGTGCGGAAAATTAAAAGGAGAAGAACTCGAGAAGTATAAAAAAGAGGTTCAGCTTGCAAAGGATAAGGGTTACGACTGGGGGGCAACGGTTCCCGAAACAAAGACGGACTATATCGTTTGTATGCCTCAGACCCCGAGAATGTCTATGATTGAGGTAGGCGAATATGACAGAATAGCTGAAGAAAACGGATTTGAAAAAATTAAGGGTAATGTTTTGAACGAAGTAATCGGAAGTCCTGCCACATATAAAAACTCGGAAAACGGACTCAGTGATTTTGACGGCGGCAAGGACGTTGTCGGAACGGAAGCGGGCATTGATTCCGGTAACTTTATATACGTTTCAAAAGGCGGCGGAAGTGTAACGCAGAGCATTGAAACAACAACGACAAAGTCAAGCTCCATCACATGGGGCGCAGGCATTTCAACAACCATTCAGTCTGACATCGGCGGCGTTATTATCGGCGGTTCTGTCGGAGCAGACTATGAGGGAAGTCACACTTGGTCTGATTATTCCGGAACCTCGTGTTCGGGAACGGTTGCCGGTATTCCGAATGAGGCAATCGGACTCGGATATGATTTTAAATGGCGATTCGGTCAGTGGAAAAGCAAGATAAACGGACAGGAATGTATCGTTTTGGGATATTTGGTTAAGGACGTGTCGGCGCCGCCGTCTGCTCCGAAAAATGTTACGGTTAAGGACACAACCGATACAACCGCAACGCTTAATTGGGCGCATCCTAATTCGGTCGGCGGCAGTTATGAGATTTATCTTATGACGTCAAATCCGGCAGCTCCTTATTACAGACTTGCAACGCTCTCATCATCACAAACGGAATATGTAGTAACGGGACTTTCACCGAATACATCATACAATTTCGTTATGAGAAGTGTAAATTCAACACAGGCAAGTGCATATACGGTACCTGTTACGGCGCTTACAAGATACGGAGCGGACGCAAATGTGCCGGTAACGGAAACCTTGCCGGATATTCATACGGTTGCAGGCTCAAATCCGAGCTTTGATGTTGTTGCTGCTCAGGCAAAGGGCGGAACGGCACTTACATACCAGTGGCAGAAGCTTTCATCGGACGGCAGCGTTTCATCGTGGGAAAATATAGACGGAGAAACGGATGAGTCGCTGAAGCTTTACAATGTTGACAAAGCTTTAAATGAAAGTCGGTATCGCTGTGCTGTTGCGCAGTTTGTCGGCGGAGAGGTTGCGTATGTTTATACTAATGCCGCAACACTCTATGTAGGAGCAGGCTCAACACAGACGAATATCTCGATCAGCAGTCAATACGGTACGGCATCGGGAGAATATAGGAAACCGTATACAAAAGAAACAGACGTTCAGAAAATTGTGTATGCCGAGCTTGATTCAAAGGAATATCAGCTTTATTTGGACGCTGACGATTATATGATTTCCGGCACAGACGGAAAATTCATTCTGAACGAAAGCGGTAAGGATAAGTATAAAAATGCACAGGGTACGAGCTTTTCGCTTAAAGCCTCAGATGTTGCAAAACTTACAGAGGTTTATGAATTTGCTGATGAACAAGGTAAATTTACGGGAATTTCCGAGGACGTTCAATTCAGTGATGTTTCGGGAAAAATAACGGTTGATTCAAACGAACTTAAATATTCACAGAAATATACAGACGGCGAAAAAACAATTTATGTTGTTAAAAAAGATGAAAACGGAATAACAGCTTATGAGTACTATTACACTGCTTCGGCTTCGGATACACCGGTTGCGGTAACGGCACGGCTTTGCGGTTATAATGACGAAACAAAGTTTTATGATTTTAAGAATGCCGGCGCAGTTGTCAAAACAGTAAAGGAACAGCAGACAGCTTATACAACGCATACCGTTACGGGAACAGAGCTTACCATTACTGCTGAGGTTGAAAGCTTGAGCAGCGGTGTTGTAGTAACTCCGAAAGGATATGTTGAGTTTACTGTCACAAACACCGATAACAATATTCAAACCAAAAAACGTGTTGCACTTTCGGATGCTGCGTCCGGAAATACAAACAGTGCGGTGTATAAGTGGACGGCGGAAACCGCAGGAACCTACACTGTTACCGCAAGATATATAGAATCGGTTGAGCTTATGACTTCTGTTTCGGGTGAAGAAACATATATTGCATATTCAATATCCGAAACCGGCAAAAGTACGGAAAAATCAATAGTATTCGGCTGCGACAGCGATTCGGTTTATGTCGGCGATTCGCTTAATATGCGTCCTATATTGAGAGAAACGGAAATAACGGATAACGGAGATGAAATAACGGAAGTAAAGCCTGTTGATACAGAGCTTGCACAGGATATGATTTCTTATGTCGTTTCCGAAAAATACGGCGCATCGGCTGACGGAAAATATTCTCTTGAGAGTAATGTTTTCAAACCTACAGAGTCCGGCATATATGTTATAACAGCAGAGTATTCTTACACCGATGCCGATGGAAATATAAAAAAATTAAGCGTTTCAAAGACAATAAATGTTAAAAATTCCGATTCAAAAATGCAGGAGCAGATATATTTTGCATATTCCTCACTTGTTAAAAATTCGACGGAAAAGGATATAAAAAATCCGCTTACAAATAACAATGCCGGCGCAAGCGTGAAGTTTACAAGCAGTGATGATTCTGTCGCAACGGTAGATAAGAACGGAATTGTAACTCCGAACGGTGCAGGTACAACGATAATAAAGGCGGTTTCAAGCCTTTCGGGAACAGAAGATGTATCCGCAAGCTATATTCTTACAATAAGAAAAACACCTGTTACAATTAAGGCACCGAATATAACAATAGAATACGGTACAGAGGCAGATGAGGTTCTCAAAAAAGCAGCACAAGAGGGTGTAACCGTTTCGGACGGCATTGCGCTTTCCGATATAACATCTGATACAATTTCTTATACCACAGATTATGCATACGGTAAAAATATCGGAAATTACACACTTTCGATTGAAGCTGTAACAAGCTCAAAGTATGATGTCAACTATGAAAGCGGTAAAGTAACCGTTGAGCAGAAAGAGCTTTCGGCAGATGCATTTGAAGTCAGTGCAATCGATAAAAGCTATGACGGAAATACTGACGTTACACTGACGGCAAAGGTGAAAACGGAGTGCATTGTTAAGGGAGATAATGTTACGGCAGATTTAAGCGGTGAATTTGATAATGAAAATGCCGGTGACAAGACGGTTAATTTCAGAATCAATTCATTGGGCGGTACAAACTGCTCGAACTATAAGCTCGGTTCAAAAAATACCGGTAGCGTAAAGGCAAAAATTCTGCCTATGGTTATAAGCTTTATTTCGGGTGCGGCGGTATTCCGTTATGACGGTGAACAAAAGACAATCGCGCCTTCTGCTTTTGATTCGCTCGGCAGAGTATTTGATGATTTTGAAGTCGAATATTATGATTCGGATATGAAAAAGCTTAATGAGGCACCTAAGGATTCAGGTGAATATAAGGTTCGATTTGTTCCGAATGACAGTAATAACTACACCGCTAAAAACGGCGAAATCCAAATGAGTATAAAGCAGGCAACACAGGACCGTATTGAAATAATCGGACTTCCGGGTACAATCGAATATACCGATGAATTTACGCTTGAAGCTATAGGCGGAAGCGGAAGCGGAACGGTTACATGGGCAGCTGACAATGAAAACGTAACGGTCAGCGCAGATGCTGAGGACAGCGCAAAAGCAACAGTAACGGTAAACGGTGCGGTTGATGAAAAGGTTACGATTACGGCAGTAAAGGAAGCTGACGGAAACTATTCCGAATCTGAAACAAAGGTTATGTTTGTTCCGAACGGAAAAACACTCGGTTTTGTTATTTCCGACCTTATAAAGACCTATAACGGTTCTCAGCAGGAGCCGACAATTGAAACAGTTCCGGAAAACGGAGAATATGAGGTTAAGTATAACGGACAGGATGAAAAGCCGAAAAATGCCGGAACATATACCGTTACGGTAAACGGTACCAATAATTACAGAGGTACCGGCAGCGCAACCATGGTGATTGAAAAAGGTTCGCTTGAAGACAAAGGCTTGAGCGTCAGCATAGATGATTGGAGCTACAAGGCTGAAAATGTTCCCGAACCGATATACGAAGCTGCTCCCGACGGAACAACGGCGGAAATAACATATTCGACTGTTGACGGAGCAAAACCGGTCAATGCCGGCACATATACGGTTTATGCAACGTACAGCGGCGAAAACTACAATCCGTATACCGTAAAGCATGAATTTGAAATAGCAAAGAGAGAGCTTACGGTTACAGCAATTGACACGCAAAGAGAGTATGGCAAGGGAAATCCGAATTTCACAGCAACATACAGCGGCTTTGCGGAAAATGAGGACGAAAGCGTTTTTGATGCTTTGCCGCAGCTTGAAACCGAAGCAACGGCATTGAGTCCGGTAACCGACAGCGGATATACGATTAAGGTTTTGGGCGGAAGAGCTGCAAATTATGAACTTAAAAGAATAAACGGTACGCTGAAAATCACACCTGCAAGCGGAGGTAATTTCTATATCGACGGAGCGGATAATACCGCCGCAACTGGCGAGATATTTACATTGCGTGCGCATTACGGCACATTTATGCCGCAGGTTTCATGGGAGAGTGAAAATACGGCGATTGCGACAGTTGACGCAAACGGAAAGGTATGTGCTGTCAGCGAGGGAAACGTAATTATAAAAGCAATACTCAATGATTCCAATTATGCTCCGGCAACGGCAGAATTTGAACTTGTTGTAAGCAAAAAAGAGGTCACTCTGACACCTGACAGACTGGTACTTACATATAACGGTGATGAACAGAAAGTGAAATTCATTTCAAACACCGCTTCATTTGTACCGATAACGGAGGGTGATGACAAAAACGTTGAGGTGACATATACGCTTAATACGGATTCTTCCGTGACAATTCCGAAAAATGCCGGAACATATACTGTAACATACAGGATTTTGGGCAATGCATACACAGGCGGCGGTACGGCACAGCTTACTATAAACAAATATAAAGCGGAAATCAGAGCAAATGACTGCGAAAAGGTGTACGGTGAAGAAAATCCGACCTTTACCGTATCCGCACTTGTAGGTGAGGACGCTAAAAATTCCGAATATATAGAGAAGCTTAATAACGCACTCACAATTTCATCGGATGCCGACGAATACGGAGTGCGCGCAGCGGCAGGAGAGTATCAGATAAAGGCAGCAATAAAGGACGGTATGTCACTGGACGATGAAAATTACGATTTTTCAATTTCGAGGAATCCGGGAAAATTGACGGTAAAACCGAAAGCGCTTGCAATAAAAATCTCAGGAGCAACACGAGTATACGGTGGTTCGGATTTAAAAACCGAATATACATATGACGGATTCGTAAATGAAGAAAATGAAGAAAACCTTACATCAAAACCAAACTTTGCGGTAAGCGATTCAATAACGGAGAAAACTGCTGTCGGAAAGTATGAAGGTGTTGTGACAGCTTCTTCTGCAGCAAGCGGAAACTACACAATAAGCTATGTTTACGAAAACGGAAATGCAGCTCCGCTTACAATAACACCGAAAGCCGTAAAGCTCGCAAGTACAGCTATTAAAAATGATACGCTTACTGTTACATTTGACACGAGTGTTTCAGATCTCATCGAATCGAATTTTGCGGTAGGCCTGAACGGAACTGCGCTTACACTTACATCTGTAACCGCATCAAGTGATGGAAAATCATATCAGATTAAAGGTGATTTTGCAATCGGAAATACATATGATGTTTCCGTTATACCGGGCAGTAATTATATTTTGACAGGCTCTCCCGTTTCTGTTACGTACAAACGCAGTACCTCCGGCGGAGGCAGCGGTAGAGGAGGCGGTTCATCCGCTGCGGTAACCACCTATACCGTAGCCTTTGAAACAAACGGCGGCAGCAAAGTTGACAGCATAAAGGTTACAAGGAACGAAACCGCAAAAGAGCCGACGGAGCCGACAAGGGATAACTTTACGTTTGATGGTTGGTATTCTGACAAGGAACTGACCGAAAAATATGATTTCTCGACCAAGGTAACAAAGAACATCACCCTTTACGCAAAATGGTCGGAAAAACAGACACAGTCGACAGAACCCGAATGGAATAATCCTTTTGATGATGTAGATGAAGACGATTGGTATTATGATGATGTAAAGAATGCTGTCGAAAAAGGATTGTTTAAAGGAACTGATGCAAAAACATTTAATCCGAACGGAAATATAACAAGAGGAATGTTCGTAACGGTTCTCTATCGCGCAGAAGGAGAAACTGAGGTTAATACAGGCATGCCGTTTGACGATGTTGTAGCAGACAGCTATTATGCAAATGCGGTCATCTGGGCAGAACAAAATGAGATTGTAAAAGGTATTTCCGAAACGGAGTTTGCTCCCGATATGAATATCACAAGAGAGCAAATTGCGGCAATTATGTTCAGATATGCAAAATACAAGGGATATGATGTAACTGTGGGAGAAAACACAAACATCTTGTCTTATACGGATTTTGAGGAAATATCCGAATATGCGATAGAGGCTATGCAGTATGCAGTCGGCAGCGGTTTGATGAAGGGCAAAACAGAAACTACATTGAATCCGAAAGACAATGCAACAAGAGCTGAAATTGCGGCAATTCTTCAAAGATTTATTGAGGGAAATAAATAAAAATTAAATAAGCAAAAACTAACAGAGGTGCAATTTGCAAATGTACAAATGCACCTCTGTTTTTATATGTGTAGAAAACAAAAATCTCATTTTGTGGCAGGGGGGCGGGGGGTGCGGACATATTCTTGGACTCTGGAAGGAGTAAAATATATATGTACACAAAAGAACAAAAAGAGCATGCATTAAAAGAATATGTCCGCACCCCCGAGTGTGAAAAAAAGTCTGTAAATTTGATTCCTTCTATGATAGAATATAAATGATATCGCAGGAGGAATTTTTTATGGCAAGACGCAGACGAGAAAGAATGAGTAAAGGGAAAAAGAATATCATTGCCGGACTGATCCAGGAGTATGACATCAAGAGCGCATAGGACATTCAGGAGGCATTAAAAGACCTGTTAGGCGGAACGATTCAAGAGATGATGGAGGCTGAACTTGACGAACATTTGGGGTATGATGAATATGAGCGCAGCGACAATCCTGATTACCGGAACGGCGTAAAGCACAAGAAATTACGCAGTTCTTACGGCGAAATACCGATTGATGTTCCACAAGATCGTGACGGTGATTTTGAACCGCAGATAGTGCAAAAGCGCAAAAAGGACATATCTGCAATAGAGCAAAAAATCATTGCAATGTCGGCTAAAGGCATGACTACAAGGCAAATATCGGATATCATAGAAGATATATACGGTTTTGAGGTAAGCGAAAGCATGGTTACTGCCGTTACAAACAAAATACTGCCTCAAATAGAGGAGTGGCAGCAAAGACCGTTATCAGCGGTATATCCAATCGTTTTCATTGATGCAATACATTTTTCAGTGCGTGATGAGCATATTGTGAAAAAGATAGCCGCATACATAATTCTCGGCATTAATGACGAGGGCAGAAAAGAGGTATTGAGCATAACCGTAGGTGAAAACGAAAGTGCAAAATATTGGTTAGGAGTGTTAAATGACCTTAAAAACCGAGGAGTACAGGATATATTAATTCTATGTGCAGATGACTTATCAGGGATAAAAGAATCGATTGCAGCAGCATATCCAAATACCGAATATCAGCGTTGTATAGTTCATCAGGTACGAAACACCATGAAATATGTTGCGGAAAAAGACAAAAAAGCATTTGCAAATGACTTAAAAAGTATATACCATGCGCCAAATGAAGAAATCGGCTACGATCGTATGCAAGCAGTCACAAAAAAATGGCACGACAGATATCCGAATGCCATGAAACGCTGGGAAGAAAATTGGAATGTCATATCGCCGATGTTCAAATTTTCGGCAGATGTCAGAAAGGTTATGTACACAACCAATGCAATAGAAAGCCTCAACAGTGCGCTGCGCCGGTTAAACAGCCAAAGGAGCGTATTCCCAAGCGATACCGCACTTTTGAAAGCACTGTATTTGGCGACATTTGAGGCAACAAAGAAATGGACAATGCCGCTCAGAAATTGGGGTAAAGTTTATGGAGAGTTGTCAATAATGTATGACGGACGGCTTTTTTAGCACAAATTTTCCACCATGTACAAGGGTAAAATTCACGGTCTCTTGTGAGGCCGCCCTTGACATGACGTAAAATCCGTGCTATATTACAACTAAGGCAGGAAAGCCTAAATTTGGCTATCCTGCCCACTAAAAACAGATATTTTGTCATAGAGAAATCTAATTTACAGAAAAAATCTCACACGTCCCTTTATACTGCCTATTCTTTTTAAATATCTCATTGTTTTTCCTCCTCTTTGATAATTGGGTAAAGCTGAATCATATTTCCGCCGTCAACCACAAGTTCTGCCCCGGTGGTATTTCGTGCATTTGCGGCAAAATACCACACAGCGTCAGCGATATCCGCACCTGCTGCCACGTCACCGAGCGGCGTATAGCGTGATGGGACATTTTTATAGAATTCCGGAGCTTTATCCCACCTGTCTGTCCTTATCATACCGGGCAAAACCGCATTAACACGTATATTATACTTTCCGAGATCAAAAGCAAGCCCGCGCATCATACCGAGCTGCCCGCTTTTTGACGCTTGATACGCAATTCTGTTAGGAATTGCACGATATGCCGTATTGCTATTTACAAAAACAATATTACCGCCACCGTTAATTTTCATACATCTTGCCGCATACTCACAAAGACAATAATTCCATGTCATATTAGTGTTTATAACACGCATAAAATCCTTTAACGGACTTTTGAATATTTCCATATTCAATCCCTGATCAGCAGCGTTCAAAACAAGTGTTTCTATAAATATTCTCTTTTCGTCGAACACCTTGAACATCTCTTTTACGGATTCTTCATCTATCGTTGATTCATTTATCAATGAATTGATGACATAACCCATAATACTTACGTTTGTATATTTTTTCGCATAGTTATTTTCTGCTTCTTTTACTTTTTTGCTGTTCCTACCCGTAAACACAACATTATAACCCTCTGAGGCAAATTTTTCAACTATTGCAACACCGGTATTTATGCAAGCCCCTGTAACAAGCACTGTCTTATTCATTTATATCCTCCAACTAATCTATTTTGTCATACACCCTCACAAAATCAACAATAAATGCATCATCCGCAAAATCATCTTGTATTTCAAATGGCATAGGTTTAGCGTTTTCATCATCATTTGCCTTCGCTTTAACCAACCTATACCCCTGAACCTCGGTTGTCAGCAGAATAAACTGAGGCACATGAGATACATTTTTACTGCATCTTGAAATTTCTTTTCCGTCACAATAAAATATATACCCGTCAGGCTGCCAATTCATACCGAAATAATGCCAGCCATCCTTGGTTTCGTCAAGCTCATACCTAACTCTTCCTTCTTCTCGAAATTGCTTACCGTAACCGCCCATAATGTTACCCGTGGTTGCTTTTCCGCTTTCAAAACATTCCATGATATCCGATTCTATACCACACCATTCGGGTTCAAATCTTGCACCTATCGATGGCGATTGCGTCCAAAATGCGCTCCACATTGTTTCGGGATGTTTTTGAAATTTATATCTGCATTCATAATATCCATACCTATGAACAAATTTGGGTTTTTCCAAAATTCCCAACCTCCATATCTCATCCTGTCCCCACGGATTTTGCGTATCACTTTTCGGAATATCAAAAGAATTGGAACCTGTTTGAAGCTGCGGCGATACATATCGACCGTCCTTTTCGGTTCTGTGTAACTCTATATGACTTTTTCCGTCCAAAACAATACCTTGATCAGTATATGCATCAAACGGCTCACCCCAGAAATTTAACCTAAAATCCCATTTTGTCCTGTCAAGTTCAGTTCCGTCAAATTCGTCTGACCAGATAAGTCTTCATTCTCCCGCCGGTAAATAGCTCGGTTCGTGTCCCTGCACTTCAAATTTTTTCATATTCATACATCTCCTTAAAAATAAAATTCTGTTTTTGCCGGACGGATGTCCGTTAATGCGCCCGTATAGTGTCTGAGCGTATGCGGCTTGTACGGATGCTTTGCACATTCATCTTCGTTTATCTCTATTCCCAGACCCGGCCGATCGGGAATTTTCATATATCCGCAACTGTATTCAAGCTGTTCGTTCACGACATCTTTGCGCCATTCAACATCCGAATACATTATCTCTAAAACGGAAAAGTTCGGACAGGTTGCCGCAAGCTGCAGCGTTGCCGCATTCGCAATCGGTCCGCTCGGATTATGGGGTGCAAAGGGTATATATCTGCACTCTGCCTCTGCCGCAATTTTTTTGAGCTCCATTATTCCGCCTGCGTGCGAAATATCGGGTTGGATATAATCCGCCGCCATTAAATCGAACATTCTCTTATAGTCCCAGCGTGTATATAGCCGCTCGCCTGCGGAAATCGCAACTGGTGATTTATCTCTTACCGCCTTTAATGCGTCCAAATCATCGGGCGGTACGGGTTCTTCAAAAAACATCGGCTTAAATTGTTCAAGCTCTTTTGCTATTTTTATTCCCGTCGGAATATTAAACCTTCCGTGGCCCTCTATCAACAAATCAACATCTTCGCCTACGGCGGCTCTGACCTCGCCTATACATTCAAGTGCAAGCGTCAAATCCTTGTTTGATATTTCAAGATAACTCTTTCCGAACGGGTCCCACTTCATCGCAGTTATGCCTCGTTTGGCCGCAATCCTCGCTTTTTCGCCGAACTCTTTCGGCGTTTTTGCCCCGGCGAACCACCCGTTTACATAAATCCTTACTGCGTCGTTCACTTTGCCGCCGAGCAATTGATATACGGGAACATTCAGATGCTTTCCCAATATATCCCACAGAGCCATCTCGACCGCCGACAGCGCCGACATCAAAACGGCTCCGCCTCGCCAATACGCATCACGGTATATTGAGTGCCAATGTTTTTCTATCTCAAGCGGATTTTGCCCGACCAAGCTTTCTTTTATATGCTCAACCGCACCTACAAGAGCCTTCTCTTTATATTCGAGCGTTGCCTCACCTACTCCGTCAACTCCCGAATCGGTATATACTTTTACAAACACCCAGTTCGTTCTGAAACAATCAACCGTAAAGGTTTTAATATCCCTAATTTTCATCTTTTTCTCCTGTTTACAAATATATTTTAAAACTTTATTTCATCATATATTCTCGGTATTATAATATTGTTTACCTCGAAGCATTCGGGCTTAATATCATCAAACATACCCCAGTGGACAGGAACCGCAAATTTTGCACCTGTTTTCTTTGCAAACCGTTTTGCATCCTCGATATTCATATTATTTCCAACTCCGTTTATAGGCAGAAAAACAGCATAAATATCATCCGGTAAGTCATCAAAAATTTCTTTATTATATAACGTATCACCCGTTATATACAGTTTTGTGTTTTCGATATCTATAATAAATCCAATTGCATTCAAATCCGAATGTTCGGCTTTAACAGCTGTGAATGTAACATTTTTATATGTCCACACAGTTTTGCGGTTAAACATTACATAATTATGGTTACCGCCGTACTCTCTCACCTTTTCCCATGAACCGTGCGGTGCAAGAACCGTTATGCTTCTGTCATTTCCAAGCAGCCTCGACAAAGTTTCAGGATCTAAGTGATCTATATGGTTATGCGTTATCAAAATAATTTCCGGTTTTTCTTCAAATAAATTCTCATTTATTTTCATTCTTCGCCGGTTTGCCGGATTTACTTTCGCAACACTATCTGATAAATACGGATCAACCATTATTTTAAATTTATCCGTATCTATCAAAAGACCTGCCTGACCTATCCATTTAATTTGCATTTTTAAATCAACTCCTAAATTGATTTTATCATATTCGCTTGACAAATTAAATATAAAATGTTATTGTATTTTATAGAAATATTACTCTAAAGGGATGATAAATAATGAAGACTATACCACAGGTCATCCATTATGGCTCATATGACGCTTCTTTAATATATAGCAACGCTGTATCTACAGACTTAAGGCGAACCTCAATGTATGAATTTGAATATATAACATATAACGGCGGCACGAGCTATATAGATGAAAAATCTTATTCTATCCAAAAAGGCGGAATTATATTGGCTAAACCAGGGCAAATACGGCATACGGATCTTCCGTACAAGTGTTTATATATACACATTGTTACAGATGATGAAACACTTCACTCTCAGCTTGATTCTGTTCCGAATTTTTATTTGCCACCCAACGCTAATGAGTTTGAATCGGCCTTTCGTGCTTTTCTTTATGAAAAAAAATTCCCCAAAAGGCAAAATGAGATTGATTTAACAATAAAATTTTTAGAAATTTTATCTCTCTTTATAAATATACCGTTAGCGATGGAAAACAACTTTTTAAGCCCAAACAGAAACACCGAAATCATACATAAAGCAATAAGCTTTATAGATAAAAATTATACACAAAAAATCACTCTTGATGATATTGCCGCATATGTGCATTTAAGTAAAATTTACTTTCACAACCTATTCTTAAATTTAACGGGGCAAACACCCCACGAATATTTATTAACAAAACGAATAAACAATGCAAAATTTTTACTCGCCACAACAGATAAAAGCTTTTCGGACATTGCTTACAGCAGCGGATTTTCATCGCAAACATATATGACATATGTGTTTAAAAAGAAAACCTCTTGCACACCTATGCAATATAAAAAGAAAATGGCAGGATTGTAAGATGTATATTTGAGTCGGAGGTGCGGACATATTCTTGGACTATTTTATGCAGTTAATCCAAGACTATGTCTGTACTCTACCGGGCTCATATAGTCCAGTGACTGCTTAATTCGTTTCGTGTTATACCAGTTAATATAACTGTTAATTTCATCTATGAAAGCCTCCATAGATACATCTATCCATGAACGTCCGTAAAACATTTCATTTTTTAGTCTGCCGAAAAATCCTTCACAGGCTGCATTGTCAGGTGAGCACCCTTTCTTCGACATAGAACGTGTCAGTCCGGCTGTTTCCATTCGTTCTATCCAGCCCGGCCACCGATAATGGCTTCCTCTGTCTGTATGTATAAGGGGGTGTTCAGAGGGCAATAGTGTGCCAATAGCATCCTCAAGCATTGAATTGACTAAGATGGAATCAGGTGTTCTGCTGATATTCCAGCTTACAACCATTCCATCAAAACAGTCGATTATAGGTGAAAGATAGACTTTTCCGGCAGGAATTGCAAATTCCGTTATATCAGTAAGCCATTTTTTGTTTGGCTCATCGGCATGAAAATTTCTGTTAATTATGTTGTCTGCCTCGGGAGTAATTTCACCTTTGTATGAACTGTATTTTCTCGTTCGTTTTGTCGGCACCGTTAGTTTTTCTGCTTTCATAATACGACGAACACTCTTCTCCGAAATGCCAATTCCGATTTTCTTAAGCTCACTGTGAATACGCCTATATCCGTAACAGTTTCTGTTTTCTTTGAATAACTCTATTATATTTGTATGAATTTCACGGTATTTATCAGGTCGTTTTATTGCTGCTCTCTGATAGTAATAGCTGCTTTTTGCCATGCGTAAAAATTTCAATAACTGCGGCAGCGGATACTTGTTCTTCATGGCATCAATGACCACTGCTTTTTCACGGTTTTTTAGTTCCGTTACATTGATACCGGGGTCTTTTTTTAATAAATTCAGTGCCTCTTTTAATACATCGACTTCCATTTGCAGCTGCTTTATTTGATCCTGTAGCTCAGAAATGTCCTGCACCGGCACAGATTCTGCATTAAAGTCAATATTTTCTCTTTTGATTTGTTTTTTAGATGACATAAGTCCTGCTACTCCGTATTTTTTATATTGTCGATACCATTTATATATGCTCATGCGGCTATATCCGATTTCTCTTGATACATATTCTACACCTTCGCTGAGAGAAAAGCAACGTTTAATTGCTTCTAATTTCAAATTTGTGTCAGGGTGACGAGGATGCCGGGCGGAATTTATATACTTATTTTCAACACTGTACGGCTTTTCGGGAGATCCGTGATAATTCTGTTTATTGGCAAGCCTGTGTTCATACCATCTATACAATGTACTGTGCGATGGATAACCTAAAAGCGTTATAGTTGCCTGCGCAGAACCTAATCGTTCAAATTCTTTTAGCGCAATTTCAATTTGTTCCTTTGTGTACATATTTATTTACTCCTTTTGGAGTCCAAGAATATGTCCGCACCTCCTACCCGACGCCTTATCTGCAGTTATGCGATATGCTTTTTATGTACGAAATTATGAGCTACCGTTTTTTTGTCCGTACACGACACTTATCGCAGCGAATTTCGAATAAACTTCACATATATTTACTTTGTTTTCTCTGATTGTGTGTACTAAAAGTAATTTCATTTTATAAACCTCCGTTTGTATTTCATTCATATTGTCTTTTATTCTCGAAACAAAAAAGAGTCATACTCAATTTTTGCAATTAAATATGACCCCATAATAACTATTTTATACATTGCGTCTAATCAATAAACTATAAAATACCAATCTTTTTTTCACAGCTACAATGCAATAAATAGAATATAAAAGCCATATCTGTTCTTTCTAAATACCGCATTGAATTCACCAACCTTTTATTTTTCTTTTTTATTCATATGCCTTATATACAAATCTAAAAATTCCAGAATGTACTTCAGCGACTCTAAATCTACCATGTTTAATCTGCCGTTAATCATTCTGATATAAGCCTCATTTGTTTCAGCCGAATCATTATTTATGATATTATCTAATGAAATTTCTAATATTTTTGACATTGCAAGAAAAGTATCAAGTTTTGGATAACTTCTCCCAACCTCAATTTTAGACAAAGCCTTGTCTGAAATATCTATCAATTCAGAAAACTCCATCTGCGTGAGCTTTTTTGATTCTCTCAATTTCTTAATTCTATTTCCAAGCGTAATTTTATCCATGTGAGGGTCTGTCTCCTATTATAATTTTAGTATTTTCTTTCCAAATTTTAAACCAACTATACTTAGAATTTTTTCAAACTATAGTTAGAAATTTCATCTCCATACTATACATAAAACAAGGCAGTTAACTTCTAATAGTCAACCGCCTTTCCTCACTTTAAATACTTTTCTATTTTCAGATAATACTCATCAAAGAATATGTCTGTGGCTTTTTTTTATACTTTGTTCTAATCTCTAAAATCCGCTTTTACTTTTTATCTTCGCCATTGTTCACATATGTCTTTTTAAAATAATATTTCTCATATTAAACAGAATGCAATCAGTAATTTCATATTCATTTGCTTTTTTCCTAAATTACTTTTTCAATAATGTTTGATAAGCATTCTGCTATAGACCAAAATCCTAAATCATTGGGATGACAATCATCAACCGTGCCTTCTCCTTTAGCAAGTTCCATAAGTTTCGGTCCCTCAATAAAAAAAACATTATTATCCCCTGAATTACAAGCATTAATGTATGTATTTTTTATGATTTGAAGCCGTTCTTTTTCCTCATCACTTAAATAATACTTGGGACGTGACATAATAATTATAGGTACGCCAGGATTAGCAACTCGTATCTCATTAAACATTCTTTCATGAGTATCTGACAAATGCTCAACCGTCGGTGCATTATGATCATAATCATATACAAAAATCGACATATCAAGTCTTTTGATATATTCAGAAATTTCCTTTTCGCCTTTGGCGTTTCCCGAAAATCCAAGATTAATAAAGTCACAGTCAAACTTTCTTGAAATAATTGCCTGATAGCTATTTCCCGGGCGCGACGCGCAGCCTCCTTGTGTTATTGATGATCCATAGTAAACTATTGGCTTCATTATTTTATATTTCCGAGGAGCTTTCACTGTTGCCTCTTTGCTTAAACCGATATATAATTTTTTAACATCGCTGTACAATGGAAAGTTAACTGTGATATCGCGCATTTTCATGTTTTGAAATTCAACGATACCTTCAAATTCATTTTCAACGTCCACCGGAGGAACGATAGTTCCTTTATAAATCTCATTCTCTGCACTATACTCATATAAATCAAATCCTATAGATCCTGTATACGGGAAATGAGGCATTTTCCCTGGCTTATCAATCTCAGCATATATTGCAACATATTGGCTGTTCGTTTTAAAACGAACCCTGCCTCCTGCCGTGTTCGTGCTCAAATATAGAACGCCGTCGCTCACAGATTCTGCCACATTCTTTGGAAGCCGCGTAAATCTGTCATTCTCCATAAATATTCCATATATACTAAATGGCTTTTCTAATACATTATAATAGTGTAAATCATCTTTGTCTAATTTCGTTTTTACGGCAAAATTAACATCAATTTCTGATATTTCAGACATTGCCACAACCATCCCCTCCTCCATAACATTTAATGCACAAAGCACCATACAGGAATTGCCTGCTAACGCAAAATGCGACCAATTTTCTATTTTTCGCATGTATGTTGTAAATAATGCGAAGGTGAAAATTTTCTTCCATTCAATATCAATAATGTTTAAATTTTATTTTGACGTAATAAGTCTTGCTACAATCTGCATAAGTTTTTTATGTTTGGTTTTAAACTCATCGTCACAGCATACCCTTTTCACATTCCATGTTCTTTCGGACAAAGCAGCAAGATTCTCCATAATAAAATTTATTTCCTGTTCATATGTAGATTCCCATGCGCATAGCTGAGCGCCCAGCACATTTTCTGTCGGCGCAATATTAACCGGGTTAAGATATGCTTCAGATTCCGACCACCAATGTTGCCAATTGTATACATTCCATCTCATTATATCAAGCGGATTCCACCTCTGTTCAAGAGAATTTACGATATAAAGTGGTTGCCATGAGCAGTTAATTATTTTAAATCCCTCGTCAATCAAATCATATGGCATATGATAATGTGATTCCCACGCCATTACAATAGTTTCTCTCGGAATCATTTTTTCACCTTGTTTGGGAAATCCTTCCCAAACAATCGGAGTTTTTCCAAGCTGTAAAACTAATTTAGCAACACGTGCAATAAATTCACTGTACAGCTCATATTCATCACCGATGTTTTTTTGTTTCATGTATTCTCTGCATACGCTGCATTCATTCCACAACTTGATATCAGCCTCGTCTCCACCGATATGAATAAAAGGAGAGTTCGGGAACATTTCACAAATTTCCTGCAGTAATGTGTATATAGCGCACATCGCACTCTCTTTTCCTGCACAAATTAGGCTATCGGCTGAGAGCAATTCTCCATTTTCAGTAATCATTGAACCTATAGTATCCGGGCTAATATGATTGGAAAAAACATCCGGATAAGCCATGTTCAATGATTTTGCATGCCCTGGAGTTTCAAACTCAGGAACAATGATTATCCCTCTGTCCCGAGCATAGTCATTAAAGCCTTGTATTTCATCACGAGTGTATGACTTCCCATTTGTGCTGATTTTGGGAAACGACTGTGATGGTAGGGTATAACTTTGGTCATCAATAAAGTGAATGTGAAAATATTTTATTTTATACAAAAAACATATATCAATATATTTATAAATTGTTACAGCCGGATGCCACTGACGTGCCACATCCACCATCAATGCACGATATTTCTTATCCGGATAATCCTCAATTTCAACAAAGGGGCATTTCATATTTTCATTATTAGTTTCAACAAGAGCCAATACTGTAGCAATTGAATATGCTGCCCCATCATAATCTGAAGCATAAAGTTTTATACCGTCTTTAACCTTTAAAATATATCCACCTTCCCTTATACTGTTGTCAAATATCAATTCAACTCCGCCTTCTCCTTGTACAACAGAACCTTCACTTATTTTCTCAAAGCTTTCTGCAAAAACCTTAACCAGAGGCTGCCATGCCTCATAATTTGTTATTATTCGACTAGGGAAACTAACGAATTCGTTTTCACTTATAGTTCTCTTTGGCGTTGGAATAATATTTATGTTCACGCTTAAATGTCTCCTTTCATAATCAAAATCTAAATATTATTTCCCAGCGTTGTCGTTAGGTCTCCGAGAAAATCATCATATCCTATTTCTATTGGGCAAAAGATATTGTCCTTATATTCAAATGATGAAACAGATGCATTTGAAACCCATTTAATTTCAGTAATATTCTTTTTATTTACTTTAGGAAAAAAAGTCCTTATCGCTAAAGCGTGAGTCGCCACAATAATGCTTTTATTTTCGTTTTCATTTATAATTCTGTATATCTCTTTAAAAAATCTATTTCCTAACTCTTCTACTGACTCACCACCCGGGCACACAGCATTTTCCAGGTCATGTCTCCATACAAAAAATTCCTCGCTATATTTTTTTGCTATTACATCATAATCTTCTTGTTCCCACTCTCCACCATCTATTTTACGCAAATTTTTACTCTTGTTTATTTTTAGCTCCTTCACTTTTGCTGTTGGTATTATAGTGTCATAGGCTCTTGATAAATCGCTTGAATATATGCAATCAACATTAACATCTACAAAATATTTACTTAAAAGTTCAGCCTGTAATTTTCCGGTTTCAGTAAGTTCGTAATCTGTCTGTCCTGCAAATTTATCTGATAAATTTGAAAGACATTCTCCATGCCTAATTAAATATAATAAAGTCATTTTGAAATACCTTCCTTTTTATGTATAAAGAAAATGTTGTCATTTTTACTATCTCCTCATATACTTTTCTTTCTTAATTATGAAGCCATCGCTTTCTTCAAGCTTCAAATCATCTATTGCCTTTTCAAAAATTTCTTTTGCAGCGTCAAGTTCTGCGGGATGATGAGCATCACTGCCGAAATAAAATTTGCACCCCATCTGTTTTGCAATCAAATAAGGTTTCAAAATGATATCCTTTTCTTCAAGTTTATAATTCATATCCGACGAATTCAGTTCAATTCCGACACCTTTGGCGGCCGCCTTTCTAAACACATTTTTTAAGTCTGTATCCTTCAATAGACTTATTGTCTCAAGATATTCTTTTCTAGAGTCGGCTGCTATGAGATGACAAGTAAGGTGGGCTATTCCTATCTTATAAAACGGCAAATCCATATCCAGCAATGCATTAAGCTTGTTTAACCAAAAAACAGCCTTTTGCATTGGAGACTTTACACTCTCATCAATTGTAAGTCCAACCATATGAAAATGTGTTGTAGGTATTACCACAAAATCAAATTTATTGAATGTTTCATTTGCAATAGCAATATTAAAGTTTTTATCCATTTCCGTTTCACAACCAAATAAAAATTCAATTTTCCCTTCACCCTGCGGCAAAGGCTTTGCGGATGAAATATGTGCATAATTTTGCCTACGATACCACTCGGGGGCACCGGGAACATTTTCATCCCAGAAATGATCTGTAATACAAATTGTATTCAAGTTATTATCCACCGCATACTTTAAGATTCTTTCGTTCGTTTGCAATGGATCATTTGAACATAAAGAAATCTTACTGTGAATATGCAAATCATTGTCAAACTTCAATCTCATGATAATCCTCTACTCCCCATTCTCTTTTCATCTGTAATACATGCTTATACTAAAATCATTATTGATGCCGATTTCAATTATAAATAACGAAACACACATTCACTCAATTGCAACAGGAGTCAGACTTTCCAAGTCACTCAGTATAAATACTTTAACCCTGCAGTTGATGATGTTGAATCCAGGCTTAAAATCTACTTTTGTTTCTCCCCCACCACTAATGATTTTTTTGAAAATTCAATGTTTTTCAGAGCTCCATTTTCGTCATAGACTGCAACACCCAAATATACTGTTTTCTCAGAATTATATGCTGTATCAATTATTGCACTTACTGTGCCATCCTCGTTAATCTGCGGTATTTTTGATTTTACGGAAAAATCAGCAGTTGAGAACGAAATCTCCGCACTTTCAGCAACATGCTCATCTTCATTCACTACGTTGCTTACTGTCATAAGATATTTGGTAGCCTCATCCAAATTGTTCAACTTAACTCTGACCATGTTTTTCTCAATTATTCAATTACTCCCAGTTTATTGTAATAATAAATCGGCATTGCGCTCCATCCATGGCATAAGCTTCCGGCATTTTCGAAATCCGCGTCCCCCTTCATGGTTTCCCAAAACGAGGTTGCGCCCTTTTCAAGCATGAAGGTATACTTTTTCTTGATATCGTTCAGCACATATTCACGATATCCGTCATCAAATTCCAGCAGAGCGTCGTATAAAAAACAGCTCATCGACAATGTAACCGGAATCATACTTTTGTCAGTCAGTTTATCGATTATTTTTCCTTTGTCCAAGCCTATCAGCACGGCAAACGAATTTCCAAGCTCCGTATAACGTTTTTTATCCTCCGAGCTTGCAAAATATGCGCCCTCCTCCTCATTGTAAAAGGTTCTCTCTATTGCCCTTTTCATATTCTCTCCTTCAAAGGCAAATTCTTCATTTACATAACCGCAAAGCTTTTTAAACCGATCCAAGGAATACAAAAACGCACAATTCAGAATCAAATCGTATCTCAGGCTTTCACTTTGGTATTCTCCTGTGCTTCCCTCGCTCCATTCGTAGAAATTCCAAAACGGCTTCTTCAAATTCGGAATAAGACCGCTGTCATCTATTCTTTCCCTAAATCCGTTCATTATGCCGCGCATCGTTTCCATAACTATCGGGATAATCGTTTTATCTCCCGTATGCTCCACATATTCATACACCACAACGGGATACATTACCGAGAAAAATGGAATTGACGGTGTTTTCACCGCCGGGAAGGTCAGCTCAAGCATTCCGCCTTCGGTTTTTCCGTGCGACATGAAAATCAGATTTGCTCTTTGAAATTCAGCGCTGTCAAACGCATAATATCCGCACAGCATTTGGTTTCTTCCGTCAAGAATATACAATGCCTGTTCGCGCCACGGGCAGTCCTCATAATGCTCATGCATGCACAGCTTTAATGTTCGCACGCACGTATCATAGATTTGCTTTTCCGTACCGCTGAGCTTAACAGGTTTTTCACCGATGGGATATTCAATCGGAATAAGCTCAACCGATTCAACCTCAAATTCCTTCTCGGAAATCAATTGAACATACCTCGCGCCCAGTCTTATATACAGTTGGGTGAAATTATTTTCTCCATTTTCGCAGTAAAATCTCACGGAAAAATCTCTCTCCCCTATTATCCTGCGCACCTCACCGTCAGCAATATGTTCTCCGTATGCCGCTATTATTTCCGTACTTTTATCGCAGCTCACCCGTATTCTCAGGTAACCGGCATACTCTCTTCCGAAGTCGTATATCTTTTTCTCCTTATTTATCAGCTTTCCGGATACCGGCGGCATGATTTTGCACCTTTTCACCGGGCGCGGCACAAGCGCGCAGCTTATATCCGCACTTACACATTTGGAAAGTTTGTTACTGCCGGGTTTTTTCATGTGCGATGAAGAACCCAGCTGTTCGGAAATAAGCTGCATCGTATTCTGAACATACCCGGAATCAATACCACCATATGTATTTTCAGAGCTTTGCGAAACGACCTTTCCGTCACACTCCAAATCATAGATGACTCCGGGATTGCCGGCGATTGCTCTTGCTGTATCAATTCCTTCGTATCTGACGGATATTTTAAGCTCATTTTCACCGTTTTTGCAAAACCTGCTTATATCCAGAGCGTCATAGTACTTTAATTCCCTATACCCCTGAAACTGCCCGAATTCAGCCGTTCTGCCATTAACATAAACTATATAATCGGTCACCGCGGATATACATAAAACAGCCGTTCCGCCGCTGTATTCAAATTCTTCTTTAAATAATGCGTATTCATTCTGCTGCGGATTGTTATTAATCCAAATCCACTTGCCTGAAAAACGTTTTTCCAAAGCTAATCAGCTCCCGTTTTGCCGTGTTGTTAAAATCCATGCAGACAGCCTGCTTTCCTCAAAATTCTCCGCGCAACTGCCTTTCCCGTTCAGTCAAATTCGCACATCATATAATTCAGTCAAGGCTGATATAATCAATTTTCTCAGCCTTGCCGCTCTGCGCCGATTTTATTATTGCTTCGCAAACGGCAACGGTTGCCGCACCCTCTGCTCCCGGTATATCAAGCTCCTTTTTCCCGAGCAGAACATCAACAAAATCATTCACTTCCGCACTGACATTATGATTGTTAATCTCAACAGGGATTCTCAATGCAATCTCTTTCATTTTTGCTCCGAAAAGCTCCCTCTTGCCCTCAAACTCCTCCAGATACAAGGACATTGCGGAGTTGATGTTATCTGTAATGACAGTGCCTTTTGTTCCATATATAACTGTGCGCATGGTGTAATCTCTTTTGCAGCCTGTGGATACGAAAACCTTCCCCATAACATTATCCGGGAATCTCAGCACTGTTATTGCACTGTCATCGCAGGGCCATTCGTCACTTAATGCTTTTTTATTTGAAAGTGCGTATGCGTCTATGGGATTTCCTGCAATCCATCGCAGCAGGTCAACAGCGTGACAGCCGCCCCCCGTTACCGGATGACGGGGATTATTTTTGTCATTTCTCCAATGAAGAGGCATTTCCGAATAATCGTGAGCATACTCCGATTCAACAAATAAAAGCTCTCCGATCATTTTGGAATCAACAATCTCTTTTGCCTTGATAAATCCGGGAGTTTTTCTGCAAACCTGCCCTACCATCAGCTTTGCACTGCTTTTTGATTCAGCATCAAGCATTTTTCGGCAATCGTCCGAATTAAGCGCAAGCGGCTTTTCACACAGCACATTGATTCCGGCATTGAGGAAATCAACAACCATTTCTCTATGAATCTGGTCCGGTGTGGCAATACAAACCGCATCAATAATATCCTTGTTCAAAAGACCGTGGTAGTCCGCATATCTGTTTTCTGTGCCATAGCTTTCACAAACACTGTCAAGAATCTCGGAATTATTGTCACAAAGAGCAGTAAGCTCAGCATTTGCATTATCAATAATTCCTTTTATATGATGCTGACCAATTCCGCCTACTCCTATAACCGCAAATTTTATTTTATCCATCTTTAATCTTCTCCTTTTTGATTTGTATGTTTCTGACCCGGTCATGCCAATCTGCAAGCTTCACTGAATTTCTATTTCAAACATTCGCGCCTGAAATTGTTCCGTAAATGCAACAGACAGAGTATTATTTTCCAGGCTATAGTGAGATTCCGCATTTAACGGATATGAAATATACGCTTTTTCAGCGGAAATTCCGTTTAATGGAATTTCCATCTTATCCTTTCCGCCTAAGTTCCAAACGGCAAGGAATATTTTTCCATCGGTTTTCAAACCCGATGCCACCTGTTTTTCTCCGAACCGCGTAAACCCAATCGGAAAATAAGGCGCCGCCTTTTTCTTTTCATCCGCAATTTTGTTATAGTACCGTATTCCCTCTTTAATCAATTCTGTCTGCGCATCGCTCAAAAGCTCAATATGGCTTGCAAGATGCATTCTGCCCAACAGGCAGTTAACCATGTTCATGATTATTTTTTCATCCGTTACAGTTTTTTTCACATATTCTCCGTCCGGCTCAAACGGTTTTTCGCCCTCGCTCAGGCAGTCAACCGGATAGCTCCAGACAGCTGCCTGTTCCGGCAACACCGCCGACAAAATGTTGCCTGCTATATACGGGTATTTTTTATAATCCACCTGATCCGATGTGGATGCTGTCGAAAAGTGAGAAAGCGTCAGATAATCCAGGCGCATCCCTCCCGAAGAACATGTTTCAAACACAACATTCGGAAATGCCGCTCTGACGCCGTCAACCCACTTTAAATATGCCTGCGCGGCTTGCTCCAATCCCTCACCGAAGCTGTCGGAACGAAAGTCTGTTCCGACGCCGCAATCCTGATTATAATCAAACTTTATATATTCAGCGCCGTAATCCTCAACCATGCGGCGAATGGTTTCATTCATATAGCTGCAAACCCGGCTGTTCCTGAAATCAAGAAAGTGACGCCCCATCACACACAATCGTTTTCCGTTTCTCTGAAGAAAACAGTCGTCACCGTAATAGCCAATCATTTCGCTGCATTTGCAGCCCACAACCTCAGGTTCAATCCAAAGACCCGGCTTCATTCCCAGAGAACGAATATAATCAAGCGTTTTACGAACCCCGGAGGGAAATCGCTTTTTGCTTTCCAGCCATTTTCCGACATAAGGATAAATAATGTTTCCGTCCTCCTCGTCATGCCATCCGCAGTCTATTACATAATACTCTGCACCGGCTTTGGCTGCCGCCGGCGCATATTTCCTTGTGGTAAATTCTGTCGGGTTATCCCACGACAAATGCATATATTCATTGAAAACACCCGGAAGCGTTTCGTCAGCGGCGCACCGTCCGCAAATATGGCGCCGATATTTCGTCATTTCGGAAATCACTTGATTTAATGATTTTCCAAAGCTTACCGAAACGGCAACCGTGCGATATGACCCATTCGGCTCAAGCCTTTTCTGCCACCCTCCGTACGGCAAATTTGCACCGCCTAAATACAGATATAATTTATTTTGAAAATCTGCAATTTCATAATACCACGAATTATTGCTTTCTATCTGAAACATCGTAAATTCATTATTTCCCCGATCCTCAATAATTCCCTGCGGCAACCTTTCCTTTGTTGACCAGCTGCCGACATTTGCAAAAGCAATCCTTTTTTGACTTTCACTTCTCACCCTGAACAACCCGAGCCTTGAGAACGATTCCGTTACGGGCTGACATTCGCAGTGATGACTTTGCGTGAATTCCGTGAAATACAGGCTGTCGGAACAGCCATTGTTATCCCCTATTCCCACAGCGGAAAAAGCGGAAATTTCTTCAATCGTAAAAGGCTTTTCGGAAATATTTTTTGCTTCTGTTTGTATTCTCACGGCATTGCAGTCATCATATGCGGAAAATTCTGTTTTAACCTCTGTCAAATCGGATTTTTGCACAATAATGAGCTTATTATCCGAAATCTCGTGAGATACGTATCTCAGTCTTGCCCCCTCGGAGGAACAAATCATTTTTGTACCCAGATGTCCGCGCTTTTCCTCCCCCGAAATCTGCACCTCAACAAATCCGTAACCATCCTTATTATATATATTTCCGCATCGTAAAAGCAAAACCTTTTCGTCTTTTATAAAAAACTCCAGACAATTAAATTTAATGTTCATATGAATCCTTTCTGCCTTCATCATACATTTTTAAATATTGGCGAGTATTTTCGCACATCTCACGGAAAAGCTTTTTTGCATCGTCAAAGCCGCAGGTTACCAGGGGATCATTCACAAAAACCGACAAAATCTTATTTGTGTCACGCTCTGCTATTGCATCGGACAAGCTCTCCTGTTCACCGCATATTCTTGAGACGAGCGGATAGATCGGCGCAGGCAGCTGCCCTGCCATAACCGGAGTTACGGAATCCGACCGGAAAACCGCATTTGTTTCAACCACCGCGCCAATCGGAAGATTCGGAATTTGCCCTATATTCGGAATGTTTACATTTGTCACCAAATCCCCCAGCCCGAGTATTGCTTTTATCTGATTGACGCCTTCCTCACCTGTTGCCGCAATTTTTATTTTTTCAGTTCCGCTTCGATAATCCTCGCTTAGCTTGTTTCTGCCTTTAAGATAGTTTTTGCGCCATTCAACACTTGTTAATCCAAATCCCCATTTTTTAACTGTTTCGGGATCCTTTAAATACCACTTGCCTTCACAAAATTCAGCTAAATGGCGGTCGCCTGCCGCTGCAATACTTCCGTATTTTCCGAATAAATCGAATTTTAATTTATTTGAGCAGGCAAATGAATCATTAACCCAGTTTTTATTGAGATTTTCAGTGTACCCTGTTTCGGAATATTTATCGGCAAACTCCGAATATACCGGTAACAAATCAATATTTCGGTATGACGCGTCAGTAAGCCATGTGAAGTGATTGACACCCACAGGATTAACCTTTATTTCGCTCCTGCTTTCACATTCAATTCCTTTAATATTTCTGAGCGCTTCCATCAGCAGTGATTGCGTGTCAAACACTTCATGACAGCAGCCGAACGCCTTAATTTGAGGGAATACACGATAAAGAGTTTTAACGCAGATTGTCATCGGATTAGTGTAGCTGATTACCCACGCGTTCGGGCAGTACTTTTTCACATTTTTCGCTATTTCTTCGTATATCGGAACGCAGCGCATGGCTCTGATGATTCCGCCAGGTCCGGTAGTGTCCCCTACTGACTGATAAATTCCGTACTTTTCGGGAGTATGCACATCTGATTCCATTTCATCGAATGTTCCCGGCATTATGGATGCAATAACAAAGTCTGCTTTTTCCATTGCTTCCTTTGCCGTTCTCACAGCTCTGTATTCCCATGCCGATTTTGCCCCGTCGGCGTTTTTATACATATTTCCGATTATTTCGTTATGCTGAGCAGCTTCGTAATCGATGTCATACAGATATACGCTGCCGCACAGCTCTTCACACGCTGCAAGATCGTTCATAAGATTCCATGCCCATATACGTGACCCGCCGCCGATATATGCTATTTTTAAATCCGTTACCTTCTTATTTTTGTAAATCATTGTTTATTCTTCCATTCTTTAAATATTTAGGCATTAATTATTTTGTCAGTAATTATGAGCGACTTTTCACGAATACTCAAAAACTCATTTTCAGTCAAATTGCTTTCAATGTTCCATGTTTTTTCAGAAAAAGCAGTTATATTTTCCTTTATAACGGATATGTCTCTTTTGAAGTCACTCTCCCATGAACAAATCATTCCGCCTATCACTTTTTCGGTTGGAGGGACTACAACCGGCGCTTTGCTTGCCTTTGATTTCTCCCACCAGTGACGCCATGTGAATATATTCCAATTAAAAACGTCCATTGGGTTCCAGAATCTCCCCTTTGCAGGCACTATATACAGCGGCTGCCATGATGCATTAATAATGCGAAATCCCTCCTCAAGCAAATCAGGCGGCAAATGATAATACGATTCCCACGAAATCACAAGCGTTTCTTTCGGAATTTTATGTGCACCGCTTTTGCCGAATCCCTCCCAAACAATCGGCGTTTTGCCTATTGCCAGCACATGCTTTGCAATTCTTGCCACAAAATCGCTGTAAAGCTCATTCGCATCGCCGATGCCGTTTTCCTCCATATATTTTTTGCAGACGCTGCATTTTTCCCATACCTTTATATCAGCCTCATCTCCGCCTATATGCAAATAAGGTGAATTCGGAAATAACCCGGCTGCCTCCGAAATCAGCTGCTTTATTGCTTCCTCGGCTGTTCTGCTCCCTGCACAGACGATGCTTTCATCTTCAATAACTGCTCCGCCCTCGGTTATGAACGCTTCGCTATCTCCGCTGCATTTATTATTGAAAATGTTCGGATAAGCTTTATTCAGTATTTCCGCATGACCGGGAACCTCCGTTTCCGGTATGATAATTATCCCTCTTGCTGCAGCATAATCGGTTATTCTTTTTATATCGCCGGCGCTGTAGCTTTCATTGCTGTCAGGCAGCTTAGGAAAGCTGTGCGACGGAAGTGTGTAACGTTCATTATCAATGAAATGAAGATGCAGATATTTAATCTTGAACAAAAAACATATGTCAATATACTTTAAAACCTCCTCAGCCGGATGCCAATGCCTTGCCAAATCAACCATAAGCGCACGAAAATCCCTGTCCGGATAATCTTCAATCCGCAATTTCGGAACGGAATATATGCTGCCGCTCTTTTCTATGAGCTGAATCAGCGTTGCGGCAGCGTAAAATGCTCCCTCTTCATCCGATGCATATATTGAATATTTATCGGAAAAGTCAATTATATACGCGCCTTTCCGAAGCTTTTCATCCTTTGCCAATCCGATATCAAGTACACTGCCGGAATTTGTTCCAAACAAACTCTGAAAACAATCATTAAAAAGAGAGATATGCCTGTTCCATTCCGGCACATTTGTGTTAATTGAAATGTCATGAAAATCTGCCTTGCCTCCAAAGAGCACCGCCTTTTTCGGATATGGCAGCACCGATATTTTCTGTTCCATTTATAGTAATTGCTCCTTTATTTATTCAATATGTCAAGTTCAATCAGCATCATTATTGTCAGTCCCTGCCCCCACGGCATTATAAGCGACTTGTCCATATCGTTATACATTGATCTTTTTTTCTGAATTCCCGTTCCGGTAGAAACATCAAGCACGGTTCCGTCATCGGCAATTTTTTTGATCACTGCTTTTGCACCCTTAACAGCACATTCTCTGTACTCTTCCGGCAACAGACCGGTTCTTATTCCGAGAAGAATCCCGTATACAAAGCCTGCCGCCGCCGAAACCTCGCAGTATGAGCTGCTGTCATCCATAACGGTGTGCCAAAGTCCGTTTTCTGCCTGGCATGCCCTGACGGAAGCAACCTGTCTGACAAATCCGTCTATGGCTGATTTGTCCATTACCTTTGAAAAATCATATATTTCCGGAACACTGACCGTGAACCACGCATTGCCCCTCGCCCATAATGCTCCCGACATATGGTTCTTTGTGATATAATTGTATCCGTGATAAAATAAACCGTTTTCGGACTGTATTGATTCCATATGAAGAACAACCTGCTTTATTCCCTCGTCAATATAGGCTTTATTGCCGGTTATTGTTCCTACTCTTGTTAAAAACACTCCTGCCATAAAAACCGTGTCTATCCATACCTGCGAATCAAACGCCACTCCTACGCCGCTGTGTTCAACAGCTCCGCTTTCGGCACGCGGAGCATCCGTCATCAGCCAATCTGCAAACTCTTCACAAAGATTAAGATATTTTTTATCCATCGTTTCGTTATAGAGCATCAACACGCTGCATAAAGGTGCGGTTGTGTTTACTGACTTAGGCACGTCAAATTTCTGCATTGATTCATCCACAAAGTCTTTTATATAGTCAAATATCTCTTTTTCACCGTTATATTCAAAAAGCTTCATCAAGCCGTACAGCGCAACGCCTGCCCCCCAATCCCACACGCCGCGTCCGTCAACATCCAAATCCATCTTCATTGTGCGCTCTGCAATTTTCATCATTAAATCTTTCAATTTATCCGCCATCTCCCTGCATTTTGTTTATTAAAGATTAAGCGCCGAACGCAATACATTCGGCGCTTAATATCCGAAAACTTTCCGGATTAATTCATCGCAACAGAATCAATACTGCTGACCGGCACCATGCTGCCTTTCCAAACAAAAGGTCTGACAATATATTTCCCCGTTTCCGGAATTGTTATTGCTGCCGTCTGCATTCCCGCTCCAAAGCTGTTTGTCTTTTCCGTTACACCTTTATTCAAAGCAACCAATTCTTTTGATTCTTTATCATAAACCGCAATATATGAAGCTAACGCTCCGTATGCTCTGGCATCATAATTAACCGTAAATTCAATTGCTGCACCATTTACAAGATTTTCAGCAGTGAGCGCCTCCTCACCGTTTTTTACCGTCGCCGTAATATCGTGCGATATATCCGCAGCGTTAAAACCCCTGATGCAAATATTATCAACCGAAAGACCGTTTACAGTGCGGTAATTAATAAACTTAACCAATTCAAACATTTCATCATCTGCAGTCCTGACAGCTCTTTCAGTAATAAGAGTATTATTTATATATTCTCTGAATATCCCTCCTGTGCAGACAAGCGCAAAACGGTTAAATTCGCACGCGTTCACATTTTCAATCAGAATACTCTCAAGAATATTCGTTGTGCCGTCACCGAATCTCACGGTCCCGTCGGTAAAGAAATATGTATCAACGTGTTCGGTTGATGTTATATACCTTATCTGTGAATTTTCACTGATATTTCTCTCGATGCGTGCATCAAACTCAAGAATAAACGAATCAAAACTGTTTGAGCTAAGGCTTTCATTTATCCATGCCGTATTTAAATCCGCAGCTGAATTTATAAGCCTGAGATACTTGCTTTGCCATGTGTCGTCAAGAACAACCTCAGCTCGTCTTGAATACGCTCCTGTGTAATTATCCGGCTGCCCGGCAGCCTCACATCTGAGCAATCCGCCATTGGCGCCGTTAATTTCCTTCTCCGCTTTCCCCGTACCGATTTCCGAGCTGTAGCTTTCAAAATCCTCATCATATAATATCGGAGAAACATAGTTATATGCTTCAAGATTCACATTATCAACGCAAAATGCCGTTCCGTCATTCGTGCTTTCAAAGAAGAAGCCGTTATCGGCAAACTGTGCATTCGCAAGCGTTGCAATGGCTCCGTTACCATTGATAAACATTTTATCGGCAAAGGATACACGCATTTTCTTGTCTTCAAATTTAATCTGAAGCTTGTTCCACTCTCCCGGATTGACTGTCACACCGTCGAGCTCAGTATAAGCGCTTGGGCTTGAGTTGTTCGTCAAGGCATATTTAAGCTTTGCATCGGAGGTGAATAGCAGGTATAGCCTGTGTCCCGTCACAAAACGGTACTGGAAGCCGACTCCCTGCGCCGGGATTGTTTCAAGCATGGTGTCAAACTCTATCTTAAATGAGTTATAACCGCCTGCCTCACAGAAGCTTTGAATTGAGTTGTTGTTCGGATTTCTGAACTTAAAGGTCGTGTTAACAACTCTTAAATACCGGTTTGCCGCACTGTCCTCAACAATTGACGTTATACGTGCGTAATTGCCGTTTGCATCCTTTGTTCCCGACCCTGTGTACACTGTTATGTTCCCGACAGCCTTCAGCTCGGATGCTCCTATGTCGTCACCTTGATTCGGCGTTGGCGTGTAGCTTTCAAAATCATCGGAATAATACACATTTCCCGTTTGAAAAACATGCTCTCCGAATGTGGAAGCCGGCGCTGCTGCAATCAAAGCAACCGCGAGTAAAAACGAAATTATTTTTTTCATATCCATACTCCTTTTTTTATTTCATATTATATTATCAAACTGTTATTGTAAAGCGACAAATTCAACGATTCAATGACAAATGCACCACAAGCGCCGTTATTTCCGTTAATACGGCAATTCCTACCTATCAATATCAAATGCTGCGCAATACGGATTCAAATCCTGTGACAAAATGAAAGCTCTTGCTGTTATGTCGGAGGATTTCGTTTTACTGAGGTCAATATGCGATGCCACCGGAATCCTGATCACGCCGTCCTGCGGTATCGCGGCATTTTGAGGCACAGCTGATTTTGCCGCACCGATCAGTTCGCCGTTATCGTATAATGCAAAGTACAGCGCTGCATCCGGCAAATTACCTGCGAGCAGCTCAACTCTTATTGAGTTAAGAGAATCCGCGTCCGAAAGCGTATAAACGTTATTTCCGGTTTTGTCGGTAAAGCATACCTCACGAATATGAAATTCAGGCTTTTCAATATTTTTATAATTGGTGAATCCGTACACAACATCGTACCATAAATGCGAATCGATATATGTTTCCAAAGCATCTATTTCCTTTGCAAGCAGTGCACATGCCTGCGCCGCGCCGTCACGGGTTAAGAAACGCTGTGACGGATCAAAGTTTTTTGTTTCATCGGAATCCGTAAAATATTCCCCGAATACCGCCGCAAAATCAATATACGCATACTTATTGCAATATGCCAATTCCCGTATTGCTTTTGTATACTCCGTTTGCAGCTCCGAATAACTGTTTTTTGTGATTATCGGAGATACAATCACAGGGATAAATCCTTTGCCGCACAAAGCTTGCGCTAACACCTTAATATTTGCGGCTAAGACCTCGGGCAACGGATAATCGGACACTTCATGCTTTAAACTGTCAGTATGACCGAATGAGAGAATGATATAGCTGTTCTTACCCTCTGATTCCGGCAATTCCGGAACCGGAATCGGCTTGTTTATGTCAAGCATTGAATTTGACAGGTTTCTTATGCTCACCGTTTCATCGGTGAAATATTTCATGGCATCTGCCCAGCCTTCAATATTCCCGTCATTACTGTTATACCGTCTTCCCGGCTCTGCAAGAACGGAATCTGTGTAGATATACAGTGTGTTGCGTTTTCCGGCATTAATGTCCGGATTATATATAAACGGACTGCTGTAATACTGCCCTGCGGAATCAATAATATAGGCTCTCACAAAGCAGTTTTCTGCATTAGCGGAGGTAATATGGATATCCAATGGTATAATCTTTTGTGTTTTTTCGCTCCATTCTTCCGTTGGGGAAAGATCTGCCGTTTTTTTCGCCAGTACGCTTCCGTTTTCTGAAACGGCCTCAACAATCACGCTTCCCTCAAGCGATTCAGGCGTGTTTTTGCGGATGACAGCACTATCTATACATCCGCCGTCTGTTAATCTTAATGTAATTTTATTATCAGCCGATGTAAAGTTTAAACCGCAGATATCAAACAGCGCAAAAACAGTGACTCTCGCTTCTGCCGTTGCCGTTCCGGACGCCACATTTCCGTAAATAATCTGCGTTTCTCCGAACCTTGTTCTGTCAATGCTTGCATTCCATATGACCGGAAGCATAACCCATTCGCCGTTTTTCTTATACACTCGCACCTCATTCGGCAATTCATAATCCTCATTGCAATACATTTCCTTGGAAATGCTCTCAACACCTTCATACTGACCGATACTCCCGTCCACATGAACAATATAATCGCGGGTCAGAAATACAGTCGCATTTCTTATTGCGGCAGTCAGCTTAACATTAACGGTGTAATCGGGAATACTCACAAATGTACCGTCATTATTGATTACGCCGGTGTTGTCGGACTTCCAGCTGATGCTCAATTTGCTTTTGCTCAAATACGGCAGTTCAACATTTCCGGTTGGATTTATGACATCATCAAAATCAATTTCTTCAGCAACCAAATCCCTGTACACATTAATATTATCCAAATAATACTCTCCTGAGCCGCATCGGCTGTCAATAAATCTGCCGATTGAGCCGACATTCGGATTGATATAGCATTTAACATTTTCCGCAGCTCTGACATTATTTATATACGCCCGCACCGTTCGGTTGCTCAAATCAGCCGTTACTGATATTTTGTACCATTTATTTTCCATAACGTCATTGCATATCACCGTACTGACATGCTCCCCGGCAGAATTAAAAGCATTTAAATACATTTTTTTGCCCGTGACAGACAAGCTGTACGCGTCTATGCTGCCGGGTCTATCGGTACATTCCATAAATACGCCGCAATTTGCAGTTTTCGGCAGCATAAAATCAAACTCCGACACATAAACGCCGCTTGATACCTGCGGATAAATATTCTGTGTGAGTCTTGGAGCTGAGCCGGCCGTTTTTTTGAGATGTGCCGCCGGCGCAGGATTGCCGATTCCGCTCATTCCGGTATAAACAATATTTTTTGCGGTATACGGCTTTTCTTCTGAAAAATCGTCCGCAAATAATTTCTCCTCTGCCATTAAATCCTTGTATACCAAAATATTATCGAGATAATACTCCGTTCCGCCGCACCGGCTGTCAATAAATCTGCCTATTGACCTCACCCGCGGATTCAGGCAGCACAAAATTTCCTCCCTGACACGATGGTTATTTATATATGCCTCAACAGTTTTGTCATCGATATTTATCCGCAGAGATATTGTATACCATGTGTTATCCAAAATATTTTCGGTGAGCTTAATCCGCTGCGGATTACCGTTCTTGTCAAAGCAGAATAAATAAATTTTATCATCGCTTACGCTCAGGTATAATGCGTCATCTGTGCCGTCCTTGCTCGTCACCTCCATAAATGCCCCTGTTGCTTTCACCTCCGGCATCATAAAATCAAACTGTGATACATATGTTCCGCTTTCACGTTCCGAAACATTTTGCGTAAGACGGGAGGCAGAGCCATCAGTTTTCCGCAGGCTGACCGAGGGCGCCGGGTTTCCGATTCCATCCTCCGCAGTATATTCAACGCTTTTTGCGGAATATTCTAAATTTTCGGAGAAATCATCTTCAAAAATCACTGTCACGAAGCTTTGATCAAAAGCCTTTGCATTTAGTCTTAAGCTTGGCGGGATAACGAGTAACCCCAGGAATGTAATTACCGTTAGCAGCCGTTTCACACCTATAACCTCCCCCTTGCAGTTATTTAGCCAAGCTATGGTTTTTTACTACCAATGAATCCGGTCTTCCGACCAACACCACCGCATCAATCGTTGTCGCAGGAGCGGAAGTGTACCTGAATTCGTAATCGTTTGCCAGCGTGTATGTTTTTCCGTCCGGCGCCGTAACAACAGCCGAATATTTTCTTGCTTTCACATCAACCGTAACATCAAAGCGGTATTCTCCGCCAAGCTCATATTTGACTGTATCTTCACATTTATGCTTATCTCCGTCAATTGCCGAAATTGTTCCGTTAGCTCCAAACAAAAACTCGAACTGAAAATCACTTACCGCGGCAACGTTATTTTCGTTGCTGAAATAAGCTATTTTGGTATCATATTCATTGTATAAAGGCTTTGCCGTAAATGAAAACGATGCCTTATCTCCTGTCGGATTCAGAAGATATGTTGACTGCACCGGAGAATATGGCATCCATGCAGGATAAAAGCCCTCGTCATCACAATGAACCGGTTGAACCGGGGCTGTTCTTTCCTGAATAACTGCCCGCGGCAAGGTGAAGGATGAATTACCGTCGCTGAAATCTACCGCTATTTGTATTTTTCCGTCTACAGGGGCAATGTTTCCGCCTTTTTTTATTGTCAGTATCTTTGAATTACGATATGCCTGATATTTCACATCAATGCTGTAATCACCGGCAGCATCGCACAACGCAAGGTTTACAATTCCGTTTTCTGCCTGAAGCAAAATAACGGTTTCATTATCCGTATTTCTGATAACATCAGCCTTCACATCGACAGAATCTTCAAGCACCTTAACCATTGTTCTTTTTGCAGTATAGGCATCCCTTCCCAGAACGTTGTCGAAAGGCATGAAGGTCGGCGTCAAAACCGTTGTTTTCCCGGTATTGACGATTTGAGGAACACCCTCGTAGATAAAGCTGTCCCCGGTGTTAATCTCGGCGTTATAATTCTCTTTTCTCTCATAGTTTGAGTAATTCATATATATTGCTTTACTTTTTCCGTTTGACCAAATATTCCCGCTTACGGGTGTTTTCGGGTTAAGAGCCTTAAATTCGCCTGCAACAATATCGCTTTTATTTAAGAAAATATCAACTAAATCACTGTAGCCGAGCTGTTTAATCAGCTTCTCATTTTCTCTGAAAAACGGGATATAAAATGTTCCCATTTGACAAAGCTTATATTGCTCGGTATAAACCTCTCCCGCAAATCCGTCATCCTCCATATATCCGTTCCCGGCGCGGAACATTTTGCAGAAATTCTCCAAGTATTTTATATCCTTTGTTTCGTTATATGCAGTATAAAGTATTTCTGCAGCATACTGAGAATGTGCTCCCGAGCACCCTCTTGAACCGTCAATTGCCGCAGTTTCCGGATCGCTCATCGTCCATGTGTCACCCGCCGGGGTCATATCCTCAATCAGCCAGTCCGCAAGACCGATTAAAACCTTCCGCATTTTATTGCGATCCACAGTCTTGTACATTTCGTCATCCGGACTTGTAAATCTGAACAAGTCGTTCACGGGGCGCAGTCCGTAAAGCAGAATATAATTACTTGTTACGATATGCTTCGGATCATTATTGTATATATCCGGCTGCCCGTTGAACAAGTAACCGCTTGCCAATCTACCGTTAGGCATCTGATAATAATCAAGCCAATCAATATATCCCTTTGTAATTCCCAGATACTTTTCATCTTCAAACAAACGGTAAGCATAATATGCGGATTTTGCGTGAACCGCGAAACGCGTTGCAGTGGTACTGATCACCCTGATTTTATCCGAAGGATTATATAAAAGCGTTTCTCCATGAATTTGAAATCCGTCCTCTATCGGCTCTGCCTTTTCAAACTCTCCCGGCGTCACAAGAGCTTTTCCGTAGGTCTGAGTTGTGTCCTTTATCATCTGTTTTGCAATAAGACTGACCTCAAGGGCATAATCGTAATGGAGCTTTATTGTGTCCTTAAGATATTCATTTCCCGTCATAAGGTATCCTATATACATTCCGTCGGGAGTGGTATAATAGCATTGCCAGTTTTCAAACTGCATGCTGTCATTAAAATAATTTCTGTATCTGCCCGCTCCTCTGTGAATCTTATTTGCACCTCTGTAAATACAAATATCGGCATAAGTTTCAACGCTTTCGGATATGATATCAAAATATTCGGCGCTGTTTCGGTTCATCTGATCATGCCATGCATAGTATTCTATTTTTGCCGGACGCTGCGCAATACCCTTAATCATTCCATTCTGCGCTATTTCATACGTAAGCGAGCCTGTGTCAAGTCTTCCCAGGCGCACGTTGTTATATGTTTTGAGCACCGTATTATATTTACGATCCATAATGGGCGCTGTTTCAGCGCTTCCGAGCCAGCCTGTATCCACATATCTCTGCGGAGAAATTCCGACATACGGCGGATTATCAATTGTGGCATATTCATCGTCATAATTAACGGCATTTTCACCATCGCTTATTATTATATCGCTATGGAAGGTTCTGCCTATGCCGTCGTACCACTTATAGCACGCCGGACCGCCCGTCCTGTAAACGAGCGGTGCAAAGGTAAGCGTTCTGTTGCCGCTGTCCGAAACAAAGCCGTTTACAACTCCGAGATTCCCCGCAACTCCGGCAAATTTAACAGCATCCCTTGAAACTATGCCCAATGAAATATTCTTATCCGCACTGTATGCCCTTGCATCCGTTCCTCTGCTTAATGTCACTTTGGAGGAAAGCTTTTTAACATCCTTTCCGCCGTTTGTGAATTTTGAAAAATCATCGGAAAGAAGAAATTCCTGACCGATACTGTCCACAAAAATATATCCCGATAATTCCCCGTCCGACAGAATTGTTCTGTGCATATTTCCTATTCTGCCGGAATTTCTGTAAACAGTGTAAAGCTGTTCAAAGGTCATGCCTCCGCTTGCCATGCTGACTGATTTGATTGTCACATAGTTCGGAGTTTCTTCATATACCTCAACGGAGGAACCGACGGCTGTTATCCGCTCACCGTTTTGTACCGAGTAAAATGCATTAGTTCCGTTTCCTCTTAAAAGAGCGGAATTCTTATATGTGATATTTTTAAGTCCGCCCTTATCAACCGTGATTCCTATTATTCCGTTTGAAACGGTAATCTCTCCGCTTGCCCGGGTTACTTCTATGTTTTTACCCTCGAACCGAATATTTTCGGCTTTTTTAACAGTAAATTCTCTTGTTTGATTTGCACTCAAATCCACAAAGAAATTCAGCATCAGCCAGCTGACACTCCCGTTTTCATACTTCTCCAAAGCCTTTGTATATATCGGTATTTCTTCCTTTGTTTCGGAATCAACCGCAACGAATTTATCATCGGGCATAACCTGTCCGCTGACAACAGGTATCCCGCGCTTAATCATATGATGCTTTACGCTCACGCCGTTTCTCTCCGAAACGGTAACGTCATATGCAAAACTGTCCGCTGTTTTTGTTCCCTGCGCAAAACCTTTAATGCACTGAGAAAACTGTGCAATCATAATAAACGCAGCAAATACTGCAATAAATCTTCCGGCTGAGTTTCTCACTTCTCTCCCTCCAATCCCTATTGTCTGTAAATAACCATTGAAACCTGCTGTGATCTTCTTTGATGAACAAACACTCTGTCGGAATCCCTCAGTAAGCCGTAAATCGACTCCGGTGCAACTCTTTTTATGCTCTTTTCATTAATATCATACAAAAAGATGTTACCCGATAAGGGAATGATTTTTGAGGGCTTGCTCTTTAGTGTGAATGTTTTTTCATATATATTCCCTATTTCATCATAATAGCCCACTGTTGTATGCCCCCAGTCAAAGGTTAAATCTCCGCAGGAGTATCTGGCATCGGTCGGAAATTCTCCGTTTCTTACGGTGAACAGGGATATAAAAGAATCGATTTCACCATCATTATTGATGTTTGGAATTATCACATCACCTTTCGACAGCTCTGTAATTTTTGTTTTATAAGAATACTGTGTGAACCCGTTGCCCGTGTAACAATTTTCGACCGAATCGTCCGCACTGTAAAACGATTTATACATATTGTTATAATAACCGCTGAGGAAAGGCACCGCTTCGTCATCCTCATTTTTTGCCCATTTAACGGTATCAACAACAAAAATTGCGGTATCCCATCTGGTCCATGTGGTGTTAATGAATGAAGCCCCTATATTTGCAACAATAATTCCGGCATACAGATCGCTTGTTGAATTATATATTTCCAGATAATCACCGGGATATGATTCATCCTCCGGAGTGCTTGGATCGTCAGCTGCTTCCTTTCTCATTGTAACATTAATTTTTTGGGACGTTTTCATTATCTTTATATCCTCCGCGGAACCGTTTGCATTATTTACAATAACGGTTGTTCCGCTGTTAAACCTGTAAACAGAGTCTATGCAATAGTCATGTGCGGCTTTTTCCTCCGCTTTGACCCTTCTGTCAAGAGAAAACTCATCGCTGTATCCGGCATACCCCTCCGTTGCCGTATTATCCAACGGCGCAATCATGGAGTCAATATTCCCATCCTCTGTAATTGTAAGCTTAAAAAGCCTTCTGATACCTTTAAAATTATTATCGAATATTTTTCCTGCCCTTTTTTTATCAATTCTTTGCTTAACTATCCATTTCCCCGTTTCGTCCGGACCTGTATATATTATTTTATCGGTTAAAGTAAATATAAGCTCGTTCTTATTCATATCAATAAACCGAAGCTGAAATTTGCTCTTTAATCCGTCCTTTGCGTAATAATTGACAAGAAAATAATATTTTCCTTCCTCCTCGTCTATTTTTTCAACACCGCAAATTCTTCCGAATATATCCAAATTATATTTATATACAATATTTCTGAGCATTTTATTCTCAATGCTGCGGTCATATTTATAAATCCTTCCGTTTATTTCAGCCTCCTGTCCGCTGTAGTCAATGGCATCAACACTTCCCGTAACGGTATCGGTTGACATGTCGATATATATTACCGGCGAATCGGAAATCTTTCCGGAAGCTGTCTTTGCGGCACGAATTGACACTGCAACCTCCGCCCTTAACGACCCGATATCAATTGTTCTGCTTTCGTTCGTGATTTCGGCAATTTCCTTATCTTTACATTCAAGGCTTCCCATACCGTATTTAAACAGTATAATTTTTCCCTCCGTATCCACACGGTCAACAACATAGCTTTTATACGCTGATATTGAAACAAAATCATACGTTCCGTCATCATTTGTATCGGCAAAATATATGTATCCGAAATCATTTGTGAAATCGCTGTTTGAAATATCCGTTGTAAGCGCACCGTTATATGCAACCTGCAGCTCTCCGCCAAGGGTTACCGTGCTTGCATTTCCGCTTTCACTAAAATACGTGATTTCAGGATGTGCCTTGCTTGCAGCGGAATCGGTAAAATCAAAGCCTGCCGCCGAAGAAACATCCTCTATATTTGCTTTTACAATATCCTTTTTGTCATCAAGCTCAAAATAAATTATTTCATATTCGTCCTCAGCCGTTTCCCTTGCATATCCGTAAACAGGCAGTCCGATCAGCTCACTGAGTCCGTTAATTGAATATCTGTACGGCACGTTTCCTATCATCACCATATTATCTGGAGCAGCATTATATCCGGCAAGAGCCGACACTGAATTTGCGGTAACATTGCCCCTTACCTCTATCAATCCGAAATGCTTTTTCCCGTAGGTTTCATCGGATTGCTCATACAAAATATTTTCTCTGTCGGTAATCCCCGAAACCTCAAATTCCCGAACATTCAATAAATTAAACGCCAATCTGTACGCCGCGGCGGCGTCAAACCCTTCGCTGTAATTTCCGGCAACACCTTTTGTTATTCCGAGGGTTCTTGCAATATTAATATAATCAGCCGTGCTTCCGCCCTTTCTCTGTGCATATTCTCCGTATCCCGCAGCTTTCACCAGCACTCTGAGCGCATCTTGAAGCAGAATCTTTGCATTTGCGTCAAATCGTCCGCCGTAGCCAATCATAAGATTTTGCATTTTCATGGTTTCAATCTCATTTTTGTATATGTAGTAATCTGATATATCACTGAATGATGATACTTCCACGCTGCTTTTCTTAATATCCGGCATAAGCTGCGATACCAGCGATGCAAACTCACCTCTGCTGACGAGCTCATTTTCTGTTGTTAGGGTTATCCCGATTATGTTCAGCAGCTGCTTTGCACGCATATCCTTTGAACTGATCTTGCTTGCCTGATCTCTCTGTGCATATGTAATCGGAACAGTTTGCAGCAGCAAAAACACTGCCAATATATAAGAAATCATCTTCTTCATTCTTTTATAACTCCAATCTTTAATTATCAAGCGCTCAACCCATTATTTAACCGTTATATTATAGATAATATTGGCCGCCATAGCTCTTGTGAGAGGCATGTTTGGCTCAAACCTTCCGTCAGAACCCACCATTATACCATTCTTCCGAACAAACTCAACAGCTTCCTTTGCGTAACCTGCAATTTCCGCTTCATCTTCAATCCCGGTGTTTTCCTCAGCCTTAAATTCTCTTTTGCTTGTCATAAAATAACGGTATAATATAACCGCCGCATCCTGCCTCGATACTGCCTTTCCCAATCCGAATTCGTTACTGCTCATCCCCGTTATTAATCCTGCCGAAGCTGCCGTGTCAATAAACTCGGCATACCACATGGATTTATCCACATCGTCAAAGCAATGCGTCGATGTTTTTGCCGTAATATTAAATGCCTTTACAACAATTTTGGTCATTTGCTCACGGGTTATGCTTTCATTCGGCATGAAATTACCTTTTCCGTCGCCAATCATTATCCCATTTTTGCTTACATAGTCAATCGCTTTTTCCGCCCAGAAACCGGCTTCAACATCATTGTAACCGCTTGTTTCGGGAATCGGTAAATTTATTGTATCGTCATTGTTTTTTTGCTTCGGAATTGAGACTTTTCCGATTCTGCCGCCTCCTCCGCCGCCTGACGGCCGTTTGCTGTCACCGCTGTTATCATCGGATTTCGGTTTATTGAGTATATCATTCATAATGCCGATAAGCTTTTGCATATTTTCGGACAGATCAAACTCACTGTCAACATTTAAATTTGCGTCAAGAATCGCATCCGCCGCCGCTTTTTTCACGGACGAATTAACACTGCTGTATTTTAAGGACATTCCGTAGCCGAACAGCTCATCCTTAAGCGCTTCAACGGTATCTGCTATTTTCAGCCTTGTTTCGTTCACCAGTGAGTAATATATTTCTGCCTTTTTTAAAAATTTTTTCAGAGTTTCAACATCGGTAACATATTCAATATTATTAATTAACAGACTGCTGATTAACAATCTGTACTTATAATAACTCTCCGAAGGTTCAAAATCAAACGTGTCGCTGTTACCTTCAAGCATCGTTGCTACTTCCTCGGCATCTTTCCGCTCACGCAGGAATTGAAGCGTAAGCTCCCGCTTAAAGGACTTGTTGAATTCAGACACGCTGTTATATTTTTTTCCGCACAAACTCTTGATTATCAAATCATTTTCCGACAGCTTTTCAAAATCCGAGTTTTCTCCTATATCAATATTGTAAAACACCGTGTCAGAGTTGATCCTGTCCTTGAATGCGGCAACGCTTTCCTCATCATATCCTGTGAAATCAAGAGCGCTGAGCGCATCGGCATCATTATAATGATTAAATGCAATTGTGCACGGGGCTGAGGTAAAAATCGGATTGATATTTACTGCCACCGTTGAAATATTGGTTTCATCCGGCTTATCGAGCGTAAACTCAGCGGAAAATCCTCCGTTTTCGTCCGTTTTTAAGCTTTTTGCGTAAAGCTCACTGCCGTTTTGGCTGCTGACCGTAATTGTAAGGTCAATAGAAGCATTGTGATTCAATTTGCCCGACACTTTATACAAATCATCACAGCTTTTAAGCTCAGCCGAAGCCGCATATTCGCCGTTATTATTAAAGCATTCGTACCTGAGATTGTCTATGCAAATAGCGGAAACATTCGGAACTGCACCGAAATACAGCCATGAGTATGCAGCCTCTTCAGCTGAAGAAAATCCGCTTTTTTCACATATTTTGATACCGTTAAAAAACAGTTTTAACGTTCCGTTTGAATAGGAATATGCAATTTTATTCCACTCGTTGCTTTCAATTGTCACATTTTCCGCAAAGCTCAGATTATCTGACCATGCGCTATTTCCGTCGTTTCGATAATAAAGCTTATCCTCCTTAAAGAAAAGCATCAGAAATCCGTAATTCGTTTTATACCTGATTTGCACAGGTGAATTCGGTTTTGTATCAAGCATTATGTCATAGCTGATTACGAACGACTCTGCACCTTTTTCCGTAATAAAATCGGAAAACCCCGTAAACGGAACAGTATCGGAGCCTGAGTTGCCGGCATTAACAAATCTCAGATATTGATTCCCGTCATTTTCGTTTTTCATTATTGAGGCATATCTTGAATATGCTCCGTTATGTGTCACAGAGCCTGCCGTGCCGCCGATAATAATTTTCTCCTTATTCATTTCGATAACACCGTAATCATTATTCTGTTTTGTACCGTCAGTGTATTCTTCAAAATCAAATTCCTTGTAAAGACCGTCAAATGCAGTTTCGGCTTCTTCGGCAAATGCCGTAAATGAAGTTGCCGCTGCGGTCATTGCAATGCACAGCAAATATACGGCAAGATTTTTTAATATTTTCATATTTAGACTCCTCTCTGTTACAGATGTATTTTCTTACTTAATTTATCCTTTTACCGCTCCAAGCAAAACTCCGCTTTCAAAGTATTTTTGCAAAAACGGATATACACACAAAATCGGAACCGTTGCAACCATTGTAACAGCATATTTAATGCTTTCCGCAGCGCTGTACTGCTCGCCCATCCCAAGTCCCTGCGACATTGTTGTTGTATCATTCTGAACAAGTATTTCCCGTAAAACAAGCTGAAGCGGATATTTACCTCTGTCGTTGATAAAAAGCATTGCATTAAACCATGAATTCCAATGCTGAACCGCGTAATAAAGTATTATAACGGCAAGTGTTGCTCTTGATAACGGAAGTACAATCCAAAAGAGGATTTTTATATGCCCCGCACCGTCCAGCCTTGCGGATTCCTCCAGGCTTTCAGGTATCGATGAAAACGCGCTCTTTAAAATAATCATATTAAAGGTGTTAAGCGCATTCGGAAGAATAAGCGACCACAATGAATTTTCCAGTCCCAGCCCCTTCACTAAAAAGTAGAACGGAATAGTGCCGCCGGATATATACATCGTTATAAGAATGAGAATCATAATCGGTCTTTGGAAATACACATTATTTCTTGACAAAGCATATGCCGTAAGCGATGTTATTACAAAATTAATTGCCAGTCCAACCACAAGAACAAATATTGTGTTGATATACGAAGATAAAATCATCGGATTTTTCCCGACTGCTTTATATGCCGCAGTCGAAAGCCCCAAGGGCGTTAATATGAAACCTCTGTGCGCAAGAAGCATATCGGAATCGCTGAACGACGCGCAAAACACATGCCACATGGGATATATCATTAAAAGGGAGAAAAAAAGCATGACCAGAATGTTAAACACTCCGAATATCTTTTCTCCGTTTGATTTAATTCTGTTGTCCATATATATTTTACCCTTTCCTCTTTTTTAAATCGTTTACCACAAGGCATTATCACTGAATTTCTTTGATATTGTATTGGCAACGGTCAGCAAAATTAAATTTGCAAAAGAATTTATCAGTCCGATTGCAGTGGTATAGCTCCATTGCTGCCCCTGAAAACCGATTCTGTACACATAGGTGGATATTGTATCGCTCTGATTATAAATAAGCTCATTATACAAAAGAATAATTTTTTCAAATCCCACAGACAATAATGAGCCTATTTGCAAAATAAGAAGAGTCACAACCGTCGGCATTATTCCGGGAAGAGTTATGTGAATAATCTGCTTAAACCGGTTTGCCCCGTCGAGCTGTGCGGATTCGTATAAAGCTGAATCAATTCCCGAAAGAGCCGCCAGATAAATAATGGAATCCCAGCCGACATTCTGCCATATACCCGATATTATGTATATCGGAACAAAATATTGACCCTTCGTAAGAAGATCCGTTGAATCCCCTGTGAAAAGCGCCACAACATTTGTTATCAGACCATCGGTTGCAACAAACTGTTTTACGAGTCCGCATATAACCACAAGCGAAATGAAGTGCGGCATATATGCAATGGTTTGAGTTGTTCTCTTGAATTTATTTTCACCCAGTTCATTGAGCAGTATGGCAAATATTATCGGTATGGGAAATCCGAACACAACGCTTGAAATGCTGATGGATAAGGTGTTTTTAATCAGCCGGAAGCAGTCCGGACTTGCAAAAAATGCCTTGAAATGCGCTAATCCGACCCACGGACTTTCCAAAAATCCCAGTCCCGGTGAATAGTCCTTAAATGCAATTAATGCTCCGTACATAGGTCCGAACGCAAATATTGCATAAAACAGAATTGCCGGCACAAGCATGAGATATACAGACCAATTCCTTTTAAAATCAGAACAGATTATTTCTTTTAATGTTATTTTTGACCGGCAATTTTTCACGACGTAATCATTGCGCATAAAAAGCACCCTTTCCAAAGATGTGTTATGTTTATTTAAAAGTTATGATTTTATTTTCGGCATTCAGTGTGCCGAAAATAAAATCATAAAGGCATAAAACTTTATTATACCGTTTAACGCGCATTAAACGAATCGAGTGTTTCCTGCCTGATCTCCGTAATTCTGTCAATACCGCGTTTCCTTAGCTCATCCAAAAATGAATTGAAGTTATCCATCGGCTCCACTCCCATAACAAACTTCATGAACATTTCACTGATATACGTGTTCACATCGGTTGTAAGTCTTGCGTACTCATTCAGATATTCCTCTTTCGGACTGATTTGCGGATATACCTTCTCCACAGAATCGACCTTTTTCCATATTTCAAGCGTTTTCTTCTGCGACGGAAGCGCAGCATACTGTTCCATGTACCGCGCATCCTGCACTATCGGAGCCGCCTGAGATGCCAATGTATATCGCCCGAGTGTTTCAGCCAGCGACAAGCCGTCTTTATTATTTGTAATAAGAGAGGTATATGTCGGATAACCATCCTTCATTTCATAGCTTTCTCCTTCAATTCCAAAGTTTAAAAGCATATGCCCCTCTTCACTGTACCCGTAATCCAAAACTTTCATAGCCAGCGGAATATTTTTGCATGAAGTTGAAATTGCGGCAGCATACCCTCCGGGAACATCCCCGCCGCAGGGAACATATTCTCTTTTGTCGCCCTTGTTTTTAACCGGATAAGGAGCGCCGACAAGCTCATACCCCTTTTCCTTTGACGCATTCATATACCTGCCTATACCGGAACCGATGCTGTTATATGTAACACCGCTGACGCCCTTTATAATATTTGAGTTAACCGTGATATCATCAATTGTTGCTATGTCTTTATCGATTAATCCCTCTTCGTACCAATCGTGCATTTTTGAAACATAGTCTTTATAGCCTTGCTCGAAATATCCGCATATGACCTTCCCGTCCTCAACATAATATCCCGGAATAACGTTGAATGCACTTGCAAACGGCGGAAGTCCCCATGAGCGGCATGAAATCGGAGCGGCTGCGCCTTTTTTTGATTTAAAGGCTCTCAGCACCGTTTCCCATTCCTCTATTGTTTCGGGAATCTCAAGTCCAAGCTCATCAAGCCAATCCTTTCTCAGAATAAGTCCGTCCGAAACAGGCAGCGAATCCTCACCTTTAATTGACGTAAAACCAAAATAGTCGCCGCTGTCAGTCTTTGAAAGCTTGTCAACATTCTCCCGTTCTGCCAAAACTTTAAAAAAGTTCGGGGCATCATCTTTGTAGTCGTTTAAAGAAATAATTCTTTTCTCTTTTATTGCTTTTGATGGTCCTCCGGTATAATTAGCCACCCATGCCCAAAAAATAATATCCGGCAAATCGTTAGACGCAATCATCAGATTGAATTTTTCCACTTCCTGCCCGATGGGAGGATGAATATATTCAATGTCTGTCCCAACATGTTTCTGAAGCTCTTTGGCAATCGGTGTTTCGCCCATATTTGACATTGTCTGCGACACAGCCGTATTGAGAATACCCCAATATGTCAGCTTATTTCCGCTGCCCGATTCAGCAGTTTTTTTCTGCGGACCGCAGCCTGTTACCAGACACGCCGCCGCCATGGCAGCCGCTGCCGTTTTGCAAATAATTTTTCCTTTTTTCATGTTAATGCTCCTTTTTTATTATTGAATGTCCGAAACATCTCTTATGCTATTATTATAATTTAGCCGCCGTTCAAAGTAAAGTGTCAATATCATCACTTTGATGTCAAATGCTACAACCGTACGCATTTTACCGGATATTTGCCCTGTATTCCCCCGTTGAAATTCCGACAATGGAATTAAAAACTCTCAGAAATGTTCTCGAATTAGTGTAACCGACTCTTGCTGCTATTTCGTCTATTTTGATATGAGTGTCCCGCAGTAAAGCTTTTGCGTGTTCAATTCTCACCACGTTTATGTATTCGGAAAGAGCAATCCCCGTTTCCCTTTTGAATATTGAAGAAATATAGTTTGCACTTAGGTTGAACTGCGTTGAAACATATGCAACATTCAGATCCTGGTTGCTGTAGTTGTCTTGAACAAATTCAACAATACTGTCAGAAATCCGTCCGGCATTGCTCTTCTGCATAGTCTTTACACAATCTGAGATAATTTTAAAATCATTATTAAATTCTTCTTTAATTTCACGTATTGATTTAAACTCATCTATCTTCGCAAGGAGCCTATCTCTGTTAATATCGATTGTTTTCCCGTTACTTTCACATTCACGGGAGGCTCTGAATAATGTGGCTGCAATGTCGTACAGCACGCATTTCACCTGATGAACGGATAAAGCGCCGTTGCTCTCTATGATGCTGCTCAAAAGCTCGGACGCTCCGTCCGAATTTCCCGACATCAGAAGATTGATCATCTTCTGCTCTGTTCCGGACGAATAGCAATATTCATTCTTCGTTTTGCTTATGCCGGACTGATCGTCATAGCTTAAAAACCGTGCCTGTTTAATTATATTCGACTGAATAAGCTCAACAGCTTCGCAATAGCAAACAGATATGTCCTTTAAATCCTTATGCACACCCGAAAGAGTCACAAAAGTACTTATATTAAACATTTTTTCGATTAATTCCTGTATTTTTTTGAGCGCCTGCCGCAAATCATCAAGTTCATCTTCACTTTGCAGCGAAACAATAACGTATATATTGTCCTCATTCTCGCAAATAGCAAACTCAAAGTTTTCTTTGAAAATATCCTGCGTCACATTTTCGATTATTAATTTTGCAAGATTCCCGTTTTCCCCGGAAGGATCCGTTTCAAAAAATAACCTTTCACAGTCCTGAATGACAAAAGCGGCAAGAACAAAGTAAGAATTATTAAAAACAATATTAAAGTACTTAAACTTCTCGTATTCATCAGACATAAAAAGTTTTTCATTTTTCAGCAGACCGATAAGAAAGGAATTTTTCGCTAATTTTTTCTCTAATCTGTAATACTGAGAGTCTGTCTGATATTCGTTAATAATTTTTGCAACCACCTTTGATAGATATTCATATTCATTCAGCTTTGAATCATAAGCATACTTTTTCGACAAGGCTTTGGTTATTCTGTTAATCGGACTGTAATGACGTTTCATCGAATAAAAAACAATCAACAATCCAAGAAGAACGCACAGCGCTAAGCTGATTAAATAATTGCGCTGCAAAGCCTTAACCTTTTCAAAAAATATATTTTTCGGCATGCACAGAACGCCTTTCAGATTGCTTCTCTCCATATTCTGAACCAGTACAACCTTTTTTTCATTTCCCAACTTCAGCTGAACAGCGTTTTTTTCGGGATTTTTTTTCAGAGCTTCACTGATTCGTTCTGCTGTTTCGGCATCGTATCTGCCGAAAACAATTTCATTATCCCGATTCATTAAAAAGAAATTGTTTTTATTGCTGCTGTTTTCATAATTTAAAAAGTCATTTTTAAATTCCACAACGATATTGGCGTCGGGATTTACGTCATTTCCCGCCTTCATGTAAGAAAGGATATAAAACAACCTGTCATTTCCATTCCCTGTTTTATCCGGGTATGCAACAATTTCCCCATAGTAACGGCCTGTTATAAAGCTATACCATTCCTTATAGGAATTATAAACATCTTCATAATAGCCTTTATAAAAAGAGTCCAGCTCTCCGGCGCCGTTTTTTGATACATAGTAATTAGAATTAATAAAAATCACATACGCATTTTCAATATAAAAATCAAGTCCTTCGTATATATATGTACTTTCCGCACCTATCCTGTATCTCTGTCCGGCATTAAGCGGGCCTTTAATCCCGGCGGCATCGGTAAAGTTCTTGTCCAGCGATATAAGATTCGTCATCTCGGTTACATTTGCCACTGCATTATCAATAGTTTCGGTGTGGCTGTTAAGGCGCTCAATATTGTTACCGATTACTTCTTCCACCAATCCCTTTGTGAAACCGGAGTAACTCACCTTATTTGATATATACGGAATTATTAAAACAATAATATAGGACATTAAAAAGCTTATCGCAATTTTTCTGTCCCCGATTTTTTTAAGAAAATTTTTCAAATCAATGTGCCCCTTCCGCTGTTCCGTGCCGGCATATAACAGTCCTGTTTGTTTATATCATATGTCAGGCTGGTTGTTTTGTAAAGTGATAAATTCAACAATCGTATGACAAATTCAACGATTCAAATCACTCAAGCCTTTCTGCATCAGCCTTGTATTTATGAGGCGTTGTTCCGACAATTTTTTTAAATGCCTGAATAAAACCTGAGCAATCCGAAAATCCGCAGCTATAACATGTTTCTGTAACATTTTTTCCGCTTCGCAAACTTTTCTGAGCCATTGTTATCCTATATTTCATTATGTAGTCATAAACGGTTATCCCCAAATGCTCCTTGAATTTCCTTGATAAATATGTAACGCTGCATCCGCTTTGCCTTGCAATGTCCGAGAGCAAAATGCTGTCCGCGTAATTTTTGCTGACATATTCAACGCATCCCGTCACACAAGGCGGAATCCTTTCCGTTACATATGCTTCCTTTTGCCTCGGATATTCCTCCGCGCAAAACAAAATCGTGTCAAGCAATATTTTATACAGCTCTACCGCGCTCATATAATCATCTTTTTCCGAAAGCTTTTTAATTCTTTCCGCATTTTGCAGGATTCTGCCCGCATCGTCAACTGACGGTCTGATGTAATTTATGCGTTTTTCATCTGTATCCTCAAAAATAAAGGCAAACTTTGATTTATCCGCAAATCGGTCAAAGAAATCAACGGGAATATGAAAATCAATATATTCATGCGTTCCTTTTCTTAAAAATCTCCCGTAGTGCAGTTCATTGGGTCTGAAAAATAAAATATCGCCGCCCATGTTCTTCAATATTTTATTGTTAATTACTGCCGTTAACCCGTCTGTGATTAATATGCTTATCTTATATGTGTCATAAATTTTGATTTGTTCATCGGATTTATCATGTTCCCAGCTGATATAATTTACCGAAAATGAATGATTGTCACGATAAATATTTACAGTTCTTTCAATCTCCATAAAAACCGTCCTCCGTGTTTAATATTTCTACATTTTTTATTTTATTTTTTCATATTTATTTTCTTTCACAAAGCGTATAATCTAAATATATTATATCATTCGAATGGTATAAGGTCAACACTTAGTTTTTATTGACGGGAGGAAAATGTGATAATGCAACATCAGGCAGCAACGGAAAGAATCCGCAGATTAAGGGAGTATTATATTAATAATTCGCCCATTTCGGTTAACCGTGAAATGGTTTCATGGAAATCTCACCGATCACTTCTTTTATATAATGAGGGATGGATGAAAAGCTCATCGGCGCAAACATCAAAACTGCGCCGTTCCATGGCGGAAGCATACCTCATGGAAAATACCAAACCCGTAATAATACCGGGGGAACTGCTTGTCGGTCAGCCGAATCTGGCGCCGTTCACACCGGAAGAGGAAAAGCTTTATGACAAATATATGCTTGCAAACAGTTTTATCCCATGCCGCCAGGGAATGGCGGAGCATCTGGCTATGGATTATCGTTTGCTGCTTGAAAAAGGCGTGAACGGAATCCTTGATATAATCAATGAAAAATTAGCCGGTATTGACATTTCAAACGGACTTACATCAGAAAAATATGAATATTATTTATGCTGCAAAATTGAGCTTGAAGGCTTTGCGAAGCTTTGTGAAAGCTATGCGCAATGCGCTTTCAGCCTTGCACAAAATGCTCAGGGATCTGAAAGAAAAGAATACCTTGAGCTTTATGAAATGTTAAAACGTGTTCCGCTTAATCCTGCGCGTACATTCCGGGAAGCATTGCAAAGCGTTCATATGTATACCTGGTGCTTATATGGTATATACTCTTTCGGCAAACCCGATACATATCTTTTTCCGTACTACGAGCATGACATTAAAAATGGCATAATAACCGAAAATCAGGCGCAGGAGCTTATTGACTGCTTTTACCTGCTTACGATTCCCAATATGAGCGCATGGGCAACGGAATCGCTTATGCTGGGCGGCAGAGATTACAACGGAAATCTTGTTGAAAACGGTTTGACATGGCATTTTCTCACAGCAATTGAGCACACTCACACCGCAGACCCAAACATCGGCTTTTGTATTGTTGACGAAACGAGTGATGACATACTGTATTATGTTTCAAAGCTTATTGCTGACGGTCATTGTCAGCCGCAGGTGTGGAACAGTGATGAAATTTCGCGCTCCATGCTTGCAAACGGATATGACAATTCCGCTGCAAATATGTTTACAATATCCACCTGCTCGGAAATAACACCGATCGGGCGCTCCGGAATATCTGTCAGTCCATATATCAATCTGTTGAGCATCTTTCTCAATTCATTTAAAAAGTGCAGCAGTAGCACTTCATTTGAAGAGCTTCAAAGACTTTTTGAACAAGACTTTCAATCGTATTGTGATGATATTGTTCTGACGGAAAACCTCTACCAGCTTGAAAGAAGCCGAAATGCAACTGATCCTATGAGAACGTCAATTTTGATTCACGATTGTCCGGAAAAAGGACTTTCCCACGAAAACGGCGGTGCAAGGTACAATCATATTCAGCCTATAATTCTCGGAATGCAGAATGTGACGGAATGTTTTAATGTTATCAGAAAAATCGTGTTTAATGACCGGATCGCAACAATTGATGAGCTGAAAAATGCAATAGAAAACAACTACTGCGGATATGAAGATTTGCTTAGCTATATCAGAAGCAGGGTCGTTCATTTCGGAACATGCGAGGACGAGTCGAATGAGCTTGCAAAGTACACCTCAGATGTGGTAATAAACACCTTCAAAAAATATACCACTTTCAGAGGAGCGAAATTTATTCCGGGAGCTTTCTCATATCTTCAGCATGAGGTTTTCGGCAAGGAAACCCCGGCTTCGCCTGACGGGAGAATGAACGGGATGCCGCTGAACGACGGAAGCTGCCCTGTTCAGGGTTATGACAATTTAGGCCCAACGCTTTCCGTGGCATCAACGCTGAAATGGGAGCCTTCAAGATTTCTCGGAGGCACATCGGTAAATGTTAAACTCAATTCAGGTGTTGCTCCCGAAAAAATCAAGGCATTTATTCTTGCATACATCAAAAACCACGGCTCACAGCTTCAGTTTAATGTTGTTGACACAGAAACGCTTTTGGATGCAAAGAGAAATCCTTCCAGCTATGGTGATTTACTCGTCAGAATAGGCGGATACAGCGACTACTTTGTTAAACTTTCCGAGGACCTTCAGGATGAAATAATATCACGAAGTCAAAACAATCTGTGAACCGAGGTATTATAATGACTGCAAACGTTTTTAATATTCAGCATTTCTCATTGGATGACGGACCCGGTATCAGAACCGTCATATTTTTCAAGGGCTGTCCGCTGAACTGTGCATGGTGCCATAATCCCGAAAGCAAGCGTTCCTCAGCCGTTCTCTCATTCAACCGGGAAAAATGTGTTTTGTGCGGGAAATGCAAAAAAGTATGCACTCAAAAAGCGCATACTTTTAAGGGAAAAATTCATTCCGTTAATCGCGAATTATGCGTTTCATGCGGAAAATGTGCCGGCGTATGTCCATGCGGCGCACTATACCTGTTCGGCAAGTCAATGACGGCAGATGAAATCATGGAGGAGCTGGCAAAGGACGATATGTTTTTCGCAAATGGCGGCGGAGTTACTTTTTCCGGCGGCGAACCAATGGCGCAGTGGAAGTTTGCCCTTGAGTTAGCAAAAAAGTGCAAAAATGCAGGGTATTCAATCTGCATTGAAACCTCGGGGTTTGCAAAGGAAGAAGCCTTTAAGGCTCTTGCGCCATTCGTCAGCTGTTTTCTTTACGACTGCAAGGAAACTGATGACGCAAAGCATATTTTATACACAGGGGTAAGCAATAAGATAATACTTTCTAATATAGAACTGCTTAATTCATTAAACGCCGCGGTTACCCTGCGCTGTCCGATAATTCCTGATATAAACGACAGAATTGACCATTTTACAGCCATCGCGGATATTGCGGATAAATATGAGTGCATCAAAAATATTCAGCTTTTGCCTTATCACCCTCTGGGTATTTCAAAATCAGCTCAAATCGGCGAAAAAAGCAAATATTCAAACACTTCTTTTTTGGATAATGAAGTTCTGATGTCTTATGCTGACGTTATCCGAAAGCACACGAAAAAACAAGTTATCGTGTAAAATTTTTGACCGCTCACATAAACGGACGGCATAGTATAAAGCCTTATAAACCTCTGTGCAACAGAAGTTTATAAGGCTTTATATCAAAATCCTCCCGGAATGCTGTTGTTCCCATTTTGAGCATACCGCCCCGGTATGAGCGGATAATATCAAGTGCTTCCGAATATTCGCCTGTTTCGGCTTTGGCAAGGAGCACAGAAAAACCATAAAGCTTGACAACCCATGTGACGGAAATCCCATGTAAATACAGTAATAGCGGGATTTTTAACTTTACTTGTATCTTTCCGTTTCGCTTCTGTATTCTGTGTCTACGGCTTTATCAATATACATT